>ERZ859923.1093-NODE-1093-length-12397-cov-3.106628_pt1 | contig 12397 bp, 12 predicted proteins | sample MGYA00510116_ERZ859923 | MGnify/ENA primary metagenome ERZ859923 (study PRJEB30046, sample SAMN00715168) | human gut metagenome | study: EMG produced TPA metagenomics assembly of the A metagenome-wide association study of gut microbiota in type 2... | reverse complement strand
CTGTTTTACAGCCGCGGCAGAAGAAGTACGGATTACACGACAGAACAGCTGAAAATAATAATATGGCGCTGTTACATGAGCTGTTGGAATAATCGCCGGATATGCTCGTCCATTGCACTGCTGCTCAAAATTTTTAGCTATATTGACCATATCAGCTTTTTGCGTTTTGCGTTGCAGACTACATCAAGCATTTCGGATAAACTGACGATACAAATGTTAAATTTCTGATATAACGCAAGTTAAGTAAATGATATAATATAGACAACAAAACGGAACACAGTTCCGGGCAACCGTAAATACCTGAAAGGAAGGATAATCATGAAAAAGTTAATCTCCGTTATTACCGCTGCTGCCGCAGTTGCAGCAATTTCCGCTACCGCAGGCGCTTACTCCATCAACAAGGATCTCGGCTTTGGCTGGAGCACAAGCGCGACCATCGGCGCTGAGGAATTCGCAAACGTTACCCCCGACACAACAGTCACCATCACCTACAACGTAAACGAAAGCCTCGCCGACATGGACGGTCAGAACTACTGGTGCATCAAGCCTATGGTGAACGACGCCGGCTGGCCTTTCATCAGCACACTTAACGGCGCAGTCCTTTCCGAGGGCGGCGACAGCTACACACTTGAGATGGACAGCGATTCTATGAGCTTCACTATCCCGGCTGACCAGCTTGAGCTTCTCCAGACTGCGGGCATGGCTGTTATGGGTCACGGCATTGAACTGCTTGAGATGACATTCTCCGATGAGCCTGCTGCCGCTCCCTCAGACAGCGCAGAAAACGCAGAAACTCCCGCCGAGGACGAAACTCCCGCAGAGGATTCCGCACCTGCTGAAACTCCCGCAGAAACCACCGCTCCCACAAAGGGCAATCCCGACACCGGAGTTTCCGGAATCGCAGCAGTAGCAGGCGCAGCGGTTATCGCAGCCGGCGTGCTTTTCACGACTAGAAGAAAGTAATTCCGTTTTCGAAAGGAATGAGCGTAATGAAAAACATCACACGATTCACAGCGGCGGCGCTTGCGATATGCTCCGTTCTCGCGGTTACTGGCTGCGACGAGCAGCAGGAGATGAGCAGCAGCGCTCCGACCTCCTCCAACTCTCCGGCGCAGGCGACTACCTCGGCTACCACGGCAACCATGAACAAGGATGACGCGGACAAGATCGCGGAAATCGACATCGGCGCTGAAAAGCTGGAAAACGGCGTTGTAAAGTTCCTCTCGTCATGGGATCTGAACCCTGCAGAGGGACAGCCGGTCGCTCCGGCACTGGAGATGTTCCAGAGCCAGTTCGGCGGCAGGATAGAGTACGTCAACACTCCCTGGGACAGCCGTTACGACAAGCTTGCGGTGCTGGTTCAGGCGGACGATTCCCCGGATATGTTCAGCGCAGGCGACATGGACGTGTTCCCCAAGGGCGCGATCAGCGGAATGTTCGACCCGCTCGATGATTACGTTGATTTCAGCAGCGAGCTGTGGGCGCCCATGAGCGAGGTAAACGAGCAGTTTGCGTTCAACGGAAGGCACTATGTAGGCGCTGTTGACGTAGAGGGCGACTGCGTGATGTTCTACAACAAGAACACTATCCGCGACAATTCCCTTGACGACCCGGCGGAGCTTCTCGCAGAGGGCAAGTGGACATGGGACACATTTTGGGAAATGATGACGAAATTCTGCGATGTTGACGCTGAAAAATACGCTACCGACGGCTGGTGGTTCGAGGGCGGATTTTCTCTGACAACAGGCGTTCCTTATGTCGGCATGAGCGACGGAAAAATCGTGCAGAACCTTGACAACGCACTGATTGAAAAGGCGCAGACATTCATGCTGAACATGAACACGAACAGTCTTCCGCTCCCGAAAGCGCAGTACAACTGGCAGGTTCAGCCGAAGCGCCTTGCAGACGGAAAGACCCTGTTCTATCCGGTAGGGCTGTACGCGATGTACCCCTACAACAACTATATTCAGGATTTCGCCGACAATCAGGAAGATGTAATGTTCGTCCCCATGCCTAAATGCCCCGAAGCCGACGAGTATTATCTACCGGCGAGAGTTTCCGGATTCTCCCTTATAAAGGGCGCAAAAAACCCCAAGGGCGTAGCCGCTTATCTCAACTGTGCAATGGCTACCCGCGACAGCGAGGCGGCTGTTGAAATCGGAAAGCGCCAGGCATTTGAGGAGTACAACTGGACGCAGGAGCAGTGGGATATGTACCGCCTTGTAAACCAGATGACCGCCGAGCACCCGGTAATCGAGATGTACAACGCCGTTACCTCCAACGTAGCTGACCTCGTCAACAACCCGATGAAGGAAGCCTACAACAGCGGCGCAAGCTGGACGCAGACCCGCGAAACTATCCGCGCGGCAGTCCAGGCGGAACTTGATTCGGCTAACGAAAAGCTTGCCGAAAAGAGCTGATGATCCATTCATAATAAAAGATGATCCATCCATAATAAAATAGGTTCAGAATGAGCCCGGTTAAATGCCGGGCTCATTCGCCTTTTCTGGGGAAACGCTGAATAAAACAAGGGAATGCCGTTCTTCCGCACATATTTCCACCGCATGGTGAGGAACAATGTTTACAGCCTGGCAAAGTTTCTCTGGAGCATAGATCTCCGACCGATAGCGGATAAGCTGACTAAGGATTACCTGGTCATATACGGCAGCAGAGACGCTATGGCGTGCTATGCTGGACTTGCGTCGTCCTCATTGTACAATCTGACGAAAAATCGAGTTTTGCCAATAAGCGAAGCGTACTATTGGCAAAACTGACTGGGCAATACAGCACGATCTTTGTGCTGTATTGCCCTAAATAACCCCTGACTGATATGGCCATGCGGCGTATATACACTAAAATTTCATTTAAATATAGTCCGGACTGCTTGCATTAGTGCGGAAAATGTGCTATAATGTAAAATGTATATCATTGTGCAAAACCACTATTTTTAAAGGAAATATTATGGATAATCAGGAAACAAATTTGATCTATGGCAAAAACGCCGTAACTGAGACCCTCAATTCGGGCAGGGAAATTGATACGGTCTACATTCAGAAGGGTGCGGCTCTTTCGAAGATAGTCGCCCTCGCCAAGAAAAACGGCGTGGTTATCAAGGAAGTCAGCGATGAGAGGCTCACCGCCATCTGCGGAACCCCCAAGCACGGCGGTACCGCTGCGGAACTCGCCGCCGCTTCCTACTCTACGGTGGAGGATATCCTCGCGAACGCTGTACAGCGCGGGAAGCCTCCGTTTATCATCATCGCCGATGAGATAGAGGATCCACACAACCTCGGCGCGATAATCCGTACCGCTGAGGCAGCCGGCGCTGACGGGCTGATAATCCCCAAGCGCCGCAGCGCCTCCCTGAACGCCACCGTATTCAAGACCTCCGCAGGGGCCGCTGCGTGGCTCAAGGTGGCAAGGGTCGCTAACCTCGTGGACACCATAAAGCGGCTCAAGGAAGCCGGCGTGTGGGTCTACGGCATGGAAGCCGACGGAACTCCCATCGCACAGGCTGACCTTTCCGGCGCGGTGGCTCTGGTGGTCGGAAGCGAGGGCTTCGGGCTGGGCAGGCTGGTTCGTGAGAACTGCGACATGACCCTTTCACTGCCGATGTTCGGAAAGGTCAACTCGCTCAACGCGTCGGTCTCCGCCGGAATAATCATGTATGAGGTTGTAAAGCACCGCGGCTGATACCGCCGGATCACAGGATTTAGGAGAGATATTGATGTCTGATAATTACAGCATTGACGATATTCTTGCAGAAATAGACAGAAAGCGCGGCGGAGGTTCCAAATCCACCGAGAGCGTTACCGAAATAATCTCAGAGACCGAACTCCACAGCGCCATGAACAGCACGTCGCATACGCGCATGCCATCCGCGGAGGAATCGGAGCCAGTTTCGGGGGACGAGGAAGCCCGGGAGCGCGCGGAAAGTATCCGCCGCGCCGCCGAAGCCAACCGCCGCAAGGCTGAGAACAAGCGGCGCGAACGCGAGGAGCGTCAGCAGGAGCAGAGAAGGCTTGAACAGGAGCGCGCCGAGCAGGAACAGCGCATGCAGTTCAGCGAGCCGGAAAAGCCGGCGGAACCGGAGCACAGCGGCTACACCTCCGAGCTTTCGTCGCCGACTGAGGCGGCAAAGCTGTTCGGGGTGCCGGAGCCTCCAAAGCCGGAGCGCGTCGTTCAGCCGGAGAGCGAGTATGTCCAGCCGTATGTGAAGCCGAAGGTTTCCGGCGGGGACGACGATATCGTGTTCCATACCAAGAGCGACCTCGTGACCTCAGAAACCATGCAGATGAAGAAGCTCCAGCGCATAAACGAGATCAACCGCGCCCTCCTCGAGGCGGACCGCGCCGCAGAGCAGCCGGCAGAGCTGCGCTGGAGGAGCTGCTGGATTCCCTCAATCCGATGGAATCCCGCGAGAAGGCGGTAGACGGGCTGAAAAACTCCGCGGAGCCGCAGGGCGACATCGGAGATACCCTGGCTGTCTCCGGGAACGACCTCAAGAAGATGTCCAGCGGCGAGGCCGAGCACGTCAAGGAGTATTCTCCGGTGACTTCCCGAAGGAAGGGCTCAAAGGCAGACGAGGTGCTGTTCACCCCAGGCGCGCAGAAGAAGTCGGACGCGGCAGGGGAGAAGGACCGCAGCAGCGAGGCTCTGGTGGCTTCCCTCAACAAGAAACTCAGGGAGCAGCGTGAGAAAGACCGCGCCGAGGAGCGGACTGTGACTATCACCGACCTCTCCGACCCGAGGAATCTCCCGCCGAGGGCGCTCAACATCGACTACGACAACAAGGTGATAGACACCAGCATACTGCCCAAGACCGACCCGGTGGCGGCGGTACGCGAGGCGGAGGCTCTTGCGGAGCGAAAGAAGCGCAAGATAGCGAACTTCATGCTCGCCGACATCGACGACGAGGTGGAGGACGCCGAGGAAAAGGAAGCAGAGGACGACGATTACGACGATGAGGACGACGAGGACGAGATCATCGACCTCGACGACGAGAACGTCATAACCGAGAGACTTGCGAGAGCTGGTAAGGGTCTTGCGGGCCGCCTGACGATCCTGGCTCTGCTGACCGCCGCTGCGGCTATCGCGGCAGTGTTCTATTTCTTCAAGATAGACAGTATACCTATACTGTCCGAGCTTATCAAGCCGGATATCTTCCTGTATGCTAATCTCACCATCGGCATACTCAGCTTCGGAGCATGCTCCAGCGTTATCACAAACGGATTTTCAAGGCTGTTCAAGGGTAAGCCGGACGGCGACACGCTGTGCGCGTTCGCGCATCTCGGAGCGCTCGGCGCTATCGTGATGTACCTCGCGGAGACCAACTACCTCGCAATGAACCGCTCGTTCTGCTACCTGCTGGTTTCCATGCTGGCGCTGTGCTTCAACACCGTTTCCAAGCTGTGCACAGTTCATGCGGCTAAGAACAACTTCCGGTTCATCTCCGGCGACACCGACAAGTACTTCGTCGAGTGCACCGACGGCGAGGACGCGGAACGTCTTGCAAGGGGCGCGGGTCACGGCATACCGGTCATCGCTTCCATGAGAAAGACCGAAATGCTCTGCGACTTCATCATCTCCACCTACTGCGAGGACGTTTCCGACCGCATTTCCCGCGTGCTTACCCCCATCATGATAGGAGTTTCCCTGGCTGCGGGCGCGCTCGGCTTCTTCGCTGAGACAGGAGTTACCTCTAATATAATGAACCAGTGGTCGTTTGCGGCTACTGTATTCTCCGCAGTGCTATGCGTGGGCGCTTCATTCACGGGCGCGCTCGTAGTTATGCTCCCGATGCTCAGCGCGTCACGAAAGACCAACGAGCGCCGCGCGGCTATCCTTGGCTACAGCGCGGTCGAGGATTTCAGCTCGGTTAATTCCGTGCTGGTCGAGGCTAAGACGCTGTTCCCGGCTGGCTCGGTTTCCATAAGGAACATCTGGGACTACAACAAGAACGGCAAGAACGGCTCTCAGCGCGTTACCATCGACGAGGCCATCATCTACGCCGCAAGCCTTGCGGTAAGCTCCGACAGCATACTCGCCGACCCGCTGTTCAACATGCTCAACTACAAGCCCGCCCTGCTCAAGAAGGTTTCCAACTGCGTTTATGAGAGCGGACTGGGAGTTTCCGGCTGGATAGGCAGCAGGCGCGTCCTGCTCGGCAGCAGGGATCATATGAAGTCCCACGGCATCACCGTTCCCGACAGCAAGAAGGAGACCGCGCTCAACAAGAAAAACGATGAGGTCATTTACCTTGCGGTCGCCGGAGAGGTCTGCATGCTGTTCTTCGTTACGCTCACCGCGAATCCGCAGGTGAAGCACCAGGTGCAGAAGCTCGCACGCAACGACGTCAGCCTTGTTGTCAAGACCGTTGACGGCGCGCTTACCGAGGGCGTTATCTCCGAAATGTTCGACATTTACGCAGATAACGTGCGTATCCTCCCGGCGGAGGCTCACGATACCTTCGACGAGCACACGAAGTACGCCGGAAAGGGAAGCGCCGCGGTATCCTGCGACGGTACGTTCTCTTCACTCGCTTCCGCGATAAACGGCGCGAAGGCGCTCAGCGAGCGTATCAGGCTCGGCTGCATCATGGAGATATTCGGCATTGCGCTTGGCGTTCTGCTTGTGTTCATCTTTGCGATTTTCCGTAACTATTCTCTGCTGAACGGCTTCTGGATCGCTGGATACAATATAGTATGGCTGCTGCTTACAATGCTGGTGCAGTCCTTCAGGCGGATATAGCATGACCCTTGACGAGGAATATATGACCCAGGCTCTGGAGCGCGCCCGGCGCGCCGCAGAGCTTGGAGAGATACCGGTCGGGGCGATAGTTGTCGACCCTGACGGAAACATCATCGGCGAGGGCTGGAACCTCCGGGAGCATTTGCAGTCGCCTACGGCTCACGCGGAGATACTGGCGATAGAGCAGGCGGCGAAGCGCCTCGGAAGCTGGCGGCTCACGGGCTGCACGCTCTATGTTACGCTGGAGCCATGCCCGATGTGCGCCGGGGCTGTGATGAACTCCCGGCTGAAACGGCTGGTTTACGGCGCGTTCGACGATAAGAACGGTGCGTGCTCCTCCGTTGTGAACCTATTTGAGGAGCGGTTCACGCATATTCCGTTCGTCCGCAGCCGCATTCTTATGGAGCAGTGCGGCGGGGTGCTCACCGAGTTCTTCAGGGAACTCCGCATGTCCCAGGATGACGAATAAATCTACAATGAAAGAATGTCTGCATGAATAAGTACCAGAAGCTGGCAAGCAACACCTTTGTTCTGGCGCTGGGGCAGTTTGGCTCGAAGTTCCTCGTGTATGTCATGCTTCGTTTTTATACGAGCTGGCTCGGCGCGGACGGATTCGGCGATGTCAACAACATTATAAACGCCTCGGCACTGCTGATATCGGTGGTGACGCTCTCGATAAACGAGGGTGTGCTTCGCTATGCTTTGGACGATACCATAAGAAAGAAGAACCACGTCCTCTCGATAGGCATAAACGTGGCTCTGATCGGGCTGGTGATATTCGCGGCGTTCGTTCCTCTGATCGGAATGATCGACATGCTCAGCGGATATCAGTGGCTCATTTATATGTACGTTGCAACGGGAAGCATCAAGGGAATATGCGCCATCTACGTGCGGGCGCGGGGAAGAGTCGGGCTGTACGCCATCGACGGCACCCTTACCACCATCGTGGTTATCCTGCTGAATATCCTGCTCCTTGGTGTGCTCCATCTGGGAGTTGTGGGTTACGTGCTTTCCATTTCCCTCGGCGACATGATCTCCATCGTATTCCTGACCTGGAGAGCCGGACTGCTCAGGCAGTACAGACCTCTCGGCAACGACCGCGAGCTTGCAAAGGGCATGATACAGTACAGCGTACCGCTCATGCCTACCGCAGTCATGTGGTGGATAATCAACGTTTCCGATACGTTCATGGTCACGGCTATCCACGGAAGCGCCGCAAACGGCGTCTACTCCTTCGCGTACAAGTTCCCGAACCTCGCCGCGCTGGTGGTCGGGATATTCTCACAGGCCTGGCATATGTCCGCGATAACCGAGCGGAACTCACGAAAGGTCAGCGAGTTCTACTCCAACGTGTTCAGCATGATGCAGACTATTATGTACATCACCGCGGCGGGTATCCTGCTGGTTCTGCGCCCGATAATCATGCCGTTCTTCGGCAGCAAGGAATTTGAAATGGCATATATGTACGTTCCGTTCCTTGTGCTGGCGGTGGTGTTCCAGAGCTTCAACAACTTCCTCAGCTCCATCTACGAGGCGAAGAACAAGACCTCGCACTCCCTTGTCACAAGTATCATCGGAGCTGCTACCAACATCGGGCTGAACCTGGTTCTGCTCAACTCCCCGCTCGGCGTTATCGGAGCGGCTGTGGCTACGCTGGCGTGCTACCTTCTGGTGTACATCATTCGCGCTATTGATACGCGGCAGTTCCTTACCGTCAACGTTGACTACCTCAAAATGGCGATCAATATTATGCTCATATCCACCATGTCGGTGTGCATCATGACCCTTGACGAGGGTCTGCTGCTCAACGTCCTCAACTGCATTCTCTTTATTATCCTGTGCGCTATCAACTTCAAGACTGCGGCTCAGGCGGTGAAGCTGTTCATAAGGCGGCGAACCGGAAGGGGCGGAAATCCTGAGGACGGCGCCGAAAAGGCTGAGAAGTAAGAGCGGCTCTGAAACCGCAGACGAAAATCCGGTCTGCAATAAATACAGACCGGAATCCTTCTATAACCAAAACTGACAGCCCGGAGGCTGTCAGCGTATGTATGAAATAAGGCTCACATAAGTTTGTTCAGGGTCTTTTCAGAGCTGTTCACTATCGACAGCAGCGCCGCAGCCTGCTTGGTGTATTCCTGCTCCAGCCGCGCTGTGGTTATCTTATCGTCCTCGGAGCCGCCGGAGATTCCCGCTGTTCTCGCGTGGATATCCTCGATGGCGAGCGCCGCGCTGGTAAGCCCTGCGACCTTCTCCTCGGGTACGCTGAACACATGCTCGTCGTTCGCTCTCCCTGCGCTGTGGACCATTCTGAAGCAGCGGTAGACCGCAAGCGATATGTAGGAGTACACGGCTTTGGAAAGCTCCGCGTTCTTCGCCTTGATAAGCAGTGAGAACAGTATCTCGATGGAGTTCGTCAGCAGCTTCTTCTGGAAGAATACCGACAGGCCGGAGGGCGTGCCCTCGTATTTCTCGGCGTCGGTGCTCTCGGGAAGCTCCTGCTCTGAAATTGAAGCCCCGCTGCTCATGGGCGAGCGGCCGAGAAGGTAATCTACTGATACCTTATAATAGTCGGCAGCACGCACCAGGAAGTCAAGTCCGCATTCGCGCTTGCCGTTTTCGTAGTGCGACAGCAGCGCCTGGGTGACGTCAAGGTCGGCAGCCGCCTGTTTCTGGCTAAGACCCCGTTCTTTACGCAGAAGCGTCATGATACGGGGGAAGTCTTTATTCATACATTTTCTCCTTAGTGTTATTTTCCCCATGGTTACTTTATTTTATCTATAATACCATATTGTATATTATAAACTGGATATTCCGATTTGTAAAGTGTCATATTTCACAAAAATACGACAGCACCATAGGGCATTATCTATAACAGTTATGCGCTTTACGGCGGGTTTCGACACCTGCCTGCGGTTAAGACGCTGTATATTGTGACCGAAACTCCGGGTCAGCACAAGTCATGTTAAAAAGCACTCTATAATACGAAAGGTAATATGATCATGAAAAACTACTATTTGTATCTGATACGCCACGGAATCACAGAGGGAAATCTCGACGGAAAGTACATCGGTCAGACGGATCTCGCGCTCTGCCCACAGGGTGAGAAGCAGATCCAGCAGCTCGTCAAGGAGGGCGTCTACCCCTGTGTGGAGAAGGTGTACACCTCTCCGCTCAAGCGCTGCGTTGAGACTGCGCAGATCATCTATCCGGATATCCAGCTTTCCAAGGTGGACGAGATAGCCGAGATGGATTTCGGGCAGTTCGAGGGAAAGACCCAGAAGGAGCTTGAGAACCTTCCGGAATACACCGCGTGGCTCAAGGGAGGCCCGGAGGCATGTCCTCCCGAGGGAGAGAAGTTCGGGGATTTCTCGCTGCGCTGCATAAGCGGGCTTGATATCATCTTCCGCGACATGATGAAGAAGGAGATAACCCGCGCGGCAATGGTAACGCACGGTGGAGTTATAACGAATCTGCTGGCGGGCTTCGGCCTGCCGAAGGGACACCCGGCGGATTACATGTGCGGCCCGGGCGAGGGCTTCGAGATACTTCTTTCCACATTCCTGTGGCAGAAGGGACCGGCGTTCGAGATAAGCGGCAGGCTGTTTTGACAAACACGACAACAGGGAGGAACTATGACAGTACAGGATCTGCAAACAAAGCTCTTTGAGCTGGATATTCCGCATTACTACTACAACATCTGCGGCAGCGGCGACGACGATGATCAGAGGATCTGCCTCATAAACGAGGAAGGCAAGTGGCTGGTGTACTACTGCGAGGACGGAGACCGCATGGAAGTCAGCGAATACGCCGACGAGGCTCAGGCGTGCGAGGACTGTCTCTGCCGTCTTTCGAACTGAGGGAAGCGCCATGAGATTTTTCAGGACTGCCGCGGCGCTTCTGTGCGCGGCGGGAATTCTGCTTGCTTCCGCGTGCTCCGGCGGGCGCCGGGAGCCTAATTCTCCGCTGGAGGTGGATCTCACACCCGCCGCCGAGGAGGGGGCGGTCACGCCGCCGTTCTGGGTGGCGGAGGACGAACAGACCGGCGCGCAGGTGTTCCTGCTTGGGAGCATGCATGCGGGTACGGAGGAAGCGGTATATCCGGAGTATGTGATGGAAGCGTACCGCAACAGCACCTACGCTGCGCCGGAGCTTGACACCGTTGCTTTCAGCGGCGACGGCGGGCTTGTTTCTGAGTGCGCGGGGTATCTCAGGCTCGACGGTACTACTGCGGCCGAGGTCATTCCGGAGCATGATGGGGTTGTGGAGTATTTCAGAAGCCTCGGTATCTACAATGAGTCGCTTGAGTACATGAAGCCGTTCTACTGGACGTCTGTTTTCAGCTCGGCGGTGCTGGATAAGACCGGGCTTCAGACGCAGTACGGCACGGAAACAACGTTTCTGGAGATGGCTCACAGGGAGCGCAAGGAGATCCGGGAGGTCGAGGGGGCTGCGGCTCAGTACAAGATGATGGGCAGCGTTCCGATGAGCGTTCAGCTTGAGCTGCTCGGCGAATGCTCCGATGATGAGAAGCTCCGGCAGCAGGCGGAGTCCACAATGGAGCTTTACAGCGCGTGGAGCAGCTTCGATGACGAGTATTTCCGCGGGCTGGAGGTCTACGACCCGGAGGAGGTCACGAACCCGGACGACTGGCAGACTTATTATAATATGATGTACGCCGACCGTCAGCGGGAAATGGCGGAGTTCGTTATAAACGCGCTCCGGAACGGAGACCTCGCGTTCGTATTTGTCGGAACCATGCATTTTTATGCGGAGCCGTCGATAATCGACCTTCTCGGCGAGGCGGGGTACAGTGTGAACGCAGTACGCCCGGAGGTTTCTCAGAGCGCAGATACGGCGGCATAAATCCCGGGCGTGGAGAATATAATTCAGCAGAACACGATAACGAGCCGAAAGGAGCCGCTATGAAAGGTCTGCTGAAACGCCGCGCAACAGCGGAGGAGAACCGCGCAAGGGCATTTAAAAGGGAATACGACGATTTAAAGGACAGGCTGGACAGTATCCGCGCAAACTACGACAACGTGATCGACGAGCCTTCCATCGATGCGCTGATATACGAGGAAAACGCAGTGCTGTGCCGGTTGTCCGCGCTTTATCGCAGGGCAAGGGAGAATGGTATACGGCTGGAATTTCCGGACAAGTATCCCATTAAATAGCCGGCGCAAAAAAGTATTAGAAAAAATTTGAGTTTTTTTGAAAAAAGCTATTGACAAATTGGCTTGCCTGTGATATAATAACATAGTCGTTGAGAGACAGGAACTCAAAAGAAAGAAATGCGCTGAGTTATCAGGGTTTCCGGAGAGTTCAGAGATCTCGGCGGGTATATATGCGGGTGTGCTGGAACTGGCAGACAGGCACGTTTGAGGTGCGTGTGTTGTATGACATACGGGTTCAAGTCCCGTCACCCGCACCAAATAAAAAACCGTCCATTGGGCGGTTTTTTATTTTATACGGAAGTTTTTACGGGGCGGGTTCAGGCTGATGAATGATATTGCCAATATAACTACAGATAAGCGTTGACGCCCACCTCTACGGAGATACGCAGTACTGCACCGGAAGCCAGATCGCAAATGTGCTGTTCCCGGAGTTCAACTACAACCGTCACAGCACCACACTTTACAACCGCCTG
>ERZ859923.1092-NODE-1092-length-12399-cov-2.668422_pt1 | contig 12399 bp, 7 predicted proteins | sample MGYA00510116_ERZ859923 | MGnify/ENA primary metagenome ERZ859923 (study PRJEB30046, sample SAMN00715168) | human gut metagenome | study: EMG produced TPA metagenomics assembly of the A metagenome-wide association study of gut microbiota in type 2... | reverse complement strand
AGGAACGAATTATTTGCCAGATACACAAGTGCTTCAAGCTTTTTTTCGCCAGTTGGGATGATTTTTGAGCGTTTCATTCTGCTAAACGCAAGTCTAAATAATCGGTTAATTGTGTGGCTCAGTCGCAAAAGAAAAGTATATTTGTAGCAATTTAAAACTAAATGAATATGAAGAAACAAACTTTCAGTCTCCTTGCGGGGGCAGTGTTGGCGGTTGCACTTCTATTGGTTTCCTGCCATTCTTCCTACGAAGTGACCAAGGTAGAGGGAGGCAGAATTCCCATGAACTCTGTCTGGGATGCCGAGCCGGATGCCGAAGCCGTGGCTCTGCTGGCGCCTTACAAGGCCCGGATGGACAGCGTTATGTATCATGTGGTGGGAACCGCAGAAATGTCGATGGACAGATTCCGGCCCGAAAGCCTTTTATCCAATCTGATTGCAGATGTACTGCGTGAGGCTGCGGTGGAAGTGCTGGGCAAACCGGCCGATATGGGGCTAATCAATATCGGTGGAATCCGGAATTCCCTGACGGAAGGAGATATCACTACCGAAAACATCTATGAGATATTGCCTTTTGAGAATTCGCTCTGTGTGCTGACGATGAAAGGCTCTGCCATGAAGCACTTGTTTGAAAACATTGCGGTGAGACTTGGTGAAGGGGTGAGTGGTATACAGTTGGAAATCAGCAAGGATGGCAAGCTGCTCCAGGCTTCCATTGCCGGCAAGCCGGTGGAGGATGACCGTGACTATACGGTTGCCACGATTGATTATCTGGCTGATGGAAACGATGGAATGACGGCTTTCCTGCAGGCGGATAAAAGGGAGTGCCCGGATGGGGCTACACTGCGTGGTCTGTTCATGAAGTATGTGGAGAAGCAGACGGCAGCCGGCAAGAAGGTGACTTCGCGCATGGAGGGAAGAGTGGTCGTTAAAGAGTAAGCATTAAAAAAACAGAAGTTCTATGAAACATATGTATTCCTTGGCAGCCCTGCTGCTTTTCATGCTCCCCGCATCGGCACAGCAAGAGGGGCGTGTCATTACTGAAGAACCCCTTTGCCTGGTGTCCGCCGATTCTGTATCGTCCGGCCAATCCGGAAAACAACTGTTTATCCTGCACACCAGCGATACGCACAGCCGTATAGAACCCATCAGCGCCGAGGCTGCCGACGAGTATGCCGGGATGGGCGGTGTGGTGCGCCGTGCCGGTTTTGTAAAGCAGTTTCGCGGCAAGCATCCGGATATGTTGCTGCTGGATTGCGGAGACATCTCGCAAGGTACCCCTTATTATAACTTTTTCAAAGGCGAGCTGGAGGTCAAGATGATGAACCTCATGGGCTATGATGCCATGACGATAGGTAATCATGAATTTGATTTCGGACTTGAGAATATGGCGGAATTGTTCCGTATGGCGGATTTTCCCGTGGTCTGTTCCAATTATGACGTGACGGGTACGGTACTCGAAGGGCTGGTGAAGCCTTATATCACCTTGGTGCGCGAAGGGGTGAAAATCGGAATCTTCGGCCTGGCCCCTAAGATGGAAGGGCTGGTGCAGGCGGATAAATGCATAGGCATTGTCTACAACGACCCGATAAAGGTGGCCCAGGAAATGACAGACCTTCTCAGGGAGAAGGAGAATTGCGAGGTTGTGATTTGCATGTCTCATTTGGGTATCCGCAGTGCAAATCCCGAAGGCGCTTCCGACGAGAACCTGGTAGGCAAGACGCGTGGCATTGATGTCATTTTGGGAGGACATTCGCATACTTTTATGGAAAAGCCTGCCGTTTATCTGAATGCGGACGGCAAGAGCGTTCCCGTGCTGCACACCGGAAAGAGTGGCATCTACGTAGGAGAAATGGTACTTACTTTAACTGAAAAATAGCATGATGAAAAGACTCACCCTCCTTTTATGGGTTGCAGGATTGTTTATATTGGGATTATCTTCACTTCACGCCCAGACGGGAGGCCCGTTTCTTCCTTCGGCTGCAGACAACCGGTGCCGGCAATGGGTGGACTCCGTGTTGTCAGGTCTGAATGTACACGAAAAAGTGGGGCAGCTCATCGTTGCCACCATTCCGGCCAGAGCAGACAAGGCCACGAAAAAGCAGATGCGCGAGCTGGTAAAGAAATACAAGGTCGGTGGCTTGCTGTTTTCCGAAGGTACTCCGGAAGAGCAGGCTATCTTGACCAATATGGCCCGGAAGGATGCCAAGATTCCCGTTATGGTTACTTTCGATGGAGAGTGGGGACTGTCAATGAGGCTGAAAGGCGCTCCGGACTATCCCCGTAATGCCGCCTTGGGATGTATCGAGGACAATGGCCTGATTGAAGAATATGGACGTGAGGTGGCCCGCCAGTTCCGCGAATTGGGGGTACACGTCAATTTTGCACCCGATGCGGATGTCAATACGAATCCGCTGAACCCGGTGATACACGTACGCTCCTTTGGCGAGAACCCGCAGCGGGTGGCGGAAAAGGTGGTGGCATACAGCCGTGGGCTCGAAAGCGGGGGCATACTTTCCGTTTGCAAGCATTTCCCCGGGCATGGCGATACGGATGTGGATTCTCATAAGGCGCTTCCTGCCTTGCACTACGACCGTGCACGCCTGGACAGTGTGGAACTTTATCCCTTCAAGGAAATGGTACGTGCCGGATTGGGGGGTGTCATGGTAGGCCATCTGCAAGTGCAGGCGCTGGACCCGGACGGGGTGACTCCTTCTTCCTTGTCGCGGAATGTGGTGACCGGGTTGTTGAAGGATGAACTCGGCTTTAAAGGGCTGGTGTTTACCGATGCCTTGGACATGAAGGGTGTGTCTGCCATTCCGCAGGTAACTACCAAAGCGCTGCTGGCGGGAAATGATATGGTGCTGGTACAGTTCAATACGAAGAATGCGGTGCAGGAGCTGGTAGATGCAGTGGAGTCGGGACAACTGAGTAAGGACGAACTTGATGCCAAGTGCCGCAAGGTATTGATGTACAAGTATATGCTTGGTTTGAGAAACCGCCAGCCGCAACTTCGGGTCAGCGGAATGAGCTATCGCATCAATACGGAGGAAGCGCAGGCGTTGGCTGCCAAGTTGCGCCGTTCGGCAGTGACTGTATTGAACAATTATTTCGATGTCCTCCCGCTGGCACCGGTGGAAGGTGATATTGCCGTGCTCAGCATCGGAGAGAAGGAGGCAGATGCTCCCTTTGTGGAAGCTATGAAAAAGAATGCAGGCATCGTCCATTTCCACTTGCCTTGGAATGCCGATGAGGCTCTCTGGCAGGAAGTGCAGGGGCAGTTGGCTGCTTTCCGTCGCGTGGTTATCAGCATCACCGGTTCGGCTTATGTCAGCGACCGTGATGTGGCCTTTCTGGAAGGCTTGAACCTGCGTGCTCCGCTGGTCTATACTTTTTTTACCTCTTACCGTACATTGCAACCTCTGATGCCCGCACTTGCCAAATCCAGCGCTGTGGTGCTGGCACATTCGGCAGAGACGGATTTGCAGCAATACGTGGCTGATGTTCTTTTTGCCAAAAAGCCGGCCAGTGGCAGAATGTCGATGAGTATCGGTAAACTGTTTCCAGCGGGAACGGGCTGTATGATTGAGCCGGGCATGAAACCGGGGAAGACTGTTCCGGAAGATTACGGCATGAAATCGTATGTGCTGCAAAGTATCGATGCCGTTGCCCGGAAGGGACTGGAAGCGGGAGCTTATCCCGGTTGCCGCGTGCTGGTGTGGAAAGACGGACTGCCGGTATATGACAAAGGCTTCGGAACCCACTCTGATAAGGATACCACTACTGTCCGTTCTTCGGACCTTTTTGATTTGGCTTCGCTGACCAAGACTACGGCTACGTTGCTTGCCGTCATGAAACTGTATGATGAGGGCAAGATAAAACTGGATGACAAGGTTTCCGCTTATCTGCCCTTCTTGCGCAATGGCAACAAGCGGAGCATTACCATCCGCGAACTTTTGTTCCACGAATCGGGGCTTCCTCCCTATATCCGTTTCTACCTGGACATCATAGACCCGAATTCGGTGCACGGCCCGTACTCCCAGAGTTGGGTGGACGAGTGGCATCGTACGCAGGTAAGCGAGCATAGCTATTATTGTTCCGATTTTAAGTTCCGGAAAGGGATGGTGTCCGACAAGAATACACCGGTCTATACCCTGCACATGGCAGATGGCATGTGGCTGAACAAGAGTTTCAAGAATTCTATCCTTCAGCGGATAGCCAAGTGCGAGTTGGATGGCAAACGTTATGTTTACAGCGACCTTGGCTTCGTGTTGCTGCAGCAGGTGGTGGAGAAGGTGACGGAGCTGCCGATGGATTTGTACCTTGCCCGTGAGTTCTATGCCCCGATGGGATTGCAACGTACTATGTTTCTGCCTTTGACGAAGTTCACCAAAGCGGAAATCATGCCCACGGCATCCAATGACTTCCTGCGTCGCCAGGATATATGCGGATATGTGCATGACGAGACTGCTGCCTGCATGGGTGGGGTGTCCGGTAATGCAGGACTTTTCTCTACGGCCGAAGAGGTGGCAAAGGTTTATCAAATGTTGCTGAACGGCGGTGAATTCAATGGCAAGCGTTTCTTGAGTGAGGCAACCTGCCGTTTGTTTACGACGGAGAAATCTGCCATCAGCCGTCGCGGTCTGGGATTCGACAAGCCGGATGTATCCATTGTGAAGCGCAGCCCTTGTGCTCCTTCCGCTCCGGAAGCGGTATATGGACATACCGGATTTACCGGTACTTGTGCTTGGGTGGACCCGGAAAACAAGACGGTGTATGTATTCCTCAGCAACCGCTTGTGCCCCAATGTATGGAACACGAAACTGGGTGACATGAATATAAGAAGAGATATCCAGGAATTGATTTATAAAAGTATTATTCCGCAAATCCCCTAAAAACAATCTATCTATAAGGAATGAAGAGAATATACCTGCTTGCCTATATCACTATATTGTGTTGTCTTTGTCCGCTTCTGAAAGCGCAGCTTGGCCCGATGCCGTTTACTCCGGTGCCGCCGAACGACCCTTCGCTTGTACGTCTCTTGAACAGTGACGTGCGGTGCAGGCAGTGGGTGGATTCCGTCATGCAGCGTCTGACTCTGAAAGAACGCATCGGACAACTGTTCATCTATACGATTGCCCCCCGGCAGGACAAGGCCAACAAGGAACTGCTGCGTAAGGTGGTGGAGGACTATAAGGTAGGCGGTCTGTTATTCTCCGGCGGATTGATGCAGAACCAGGTGATGTTGACCAATGAGGCGCAGCGGATGGCGGAAGTTCCGCTGATGATTACCTTTGACGGTGAATGGGGGCTGGCTATGCGCCTTCGCGGTACTCCGAACTTTCCGCGAAACATGGTGCTGGGCTGCATACAGAACGATACACTGATTTATGAATATGGGCGCGAGGTGGCCCGCCAATGCCGTGAACTGGGGGTGCAAGTGAATTTTGCTCCCGTAGCGGATGTGAATATCAATCCCAAGAATCCGGTTATCAATACCCGTTCCTTCGGTGAAAGTCCGTTCAATGTGGCGAACAAGGTTGTTGCCTACTCCAAAGGGTTGGAGGATGGTGGTGTGCTTTCTGTCAGCAAGCACTTTCCGGGACATGGGGATACGGATGTGGATTCTCATAAGGCGTTGCCCGTGCTGCCTTTTACCCGTGCCCGTCTGGACAGTATAGAGCTTTATCCTTTCAGAAAAGCTATTCGTGCCGGATTGGGAGGAATGATGGTGGGGCACTTGGAGGTGCCTACCATAGAGCCGCAAAAGGGGCTCCCGTCTTCGCTTTCGCGTAAGGTAGTTTCCGGTCTGTTGGTGAATGACCTCGGCTTTCAGGGGCTTGTCTTTACGGATGCCCTTGCCATGAAAGGGGTATCGGGCAATGAAAGCATCTGTTTGCAGGCGCTGAAAGCCGGCAATGATTTGCTGCTTGTCCCCCGGCGTATTAAGGAAGAAGTGGAGGCTGTGCTTGCCGCTGTGAAAAAAGGGGAGCTGACAGAGAAAGAGATAGAGGCGAAATGCCGTAAAGTACTGAAATATAAATATGCCCTTGGGTTGGAAAAGAAACCCCATGTACAGCTTTCAGGTTTGGGGACCCGCATCAATACTCCGAAAACGCGTGATTTGATGCGCCGGCTGAACTTGGCGGCCATCACTGTGCTGGATAACCGGGACGAGGTACTTCCGCTGGACCCTTCCATCGGTGAAGTTGCCGTGCTCAATGTGGGAGAAGCGCAGGAAATCCGGCCGTTCCTCAAGGAACTGTCGCAGTATACCCGTCCTGTGGAGTTCCATTTGGGCAAGAATCTGCCGGAGGCTGACGGGAACCGTTTGAGGAATGCGCTGGCCAAGTACAAACGTATTCTGGTCTGTGTCACCGAACACCGTTTGACGCCCTATCAGAATTTCTTTGCAAAGTTCGCTCCTGACGTACCGGTGGTTTATCTGTTCTTTATTCCTGGCAAGCAGGTATTGCAGATAAAACAAGGGGACGCTGCTGCTGAAGCGGTGATTTTGGCACACTCCTCCAACGAGGAGGTACAGCGGCAGGTTGCCCGGATTGTTTATGGCAGCGCTTGTTCAGAGGGACGCTTGTCTGCCAGTATCGGTAGTCGGTTTGCTGCCGGTGCGGGAGTGACGCTGACTCCTCAAAGCGCCCCCCGCTTTGTACCCGAAGAGCATGGTATGAATTCCCGTCTGCTGGCTGAAATAGACAAGATAGCTGAAGAAGGCATTCGTGAAGGGGCTTACCCCGGTTGCCAGGTGGTGGTGCTGAAGGATGGCAGGGAGATGTATAATAAAGCTTTCGGTACCCACGTCTGGAACGAGGCCGGAAGCAAGGCGCTTCCCGTGAAGAAAACGGATGTGTACGACATCGCCTCGCTGACAAAGACCACGGCCACACTGCTTGCTGTGATGAAGTTGTACGATGGCGGACGTCTCAGCCTTACGGACCGGGTGTCAACCTATCTGCCTTTCCTGCAGGATACGGACAAGAAGAATATTACGGTACGCGAGCTATTGATGCACGAGTCCGGTCTGCCTTCCACCTTGCTGTTCTATCAGGAAGCGATTGATGAAGAGAGCTACACCGGCACTTTGTTCAAGGCACGTCCCGATGCCCGGCATTCTGCACGCATCGGACGGCAGACTTGGGCGAACCCTAAGTTCCGCTTCCGCCAGGGACTGACGTCGAAGGTGCAGACACCGGAACATACAATGCAAGTGTCCGACAGCCTTTGGCTGAACCGTTCCTTCAAGCAAGAGTACTTGCAGAAGATTGTGGATACTCCGCTTAGAGATAAACGTTACCGTTATAGTTGTGTGGGCTTTATCTTGTTGCAGCAGTTGGTCGAGGCGCGCACCGGCATGTCTATGGACGAATATTTGGCCAAGGAATTCTATACTCCGATGGGATTGGAGCGTACGGGGTATCTTCCTCTGCGCTTCTTGAAGAAGGAAGATATTGTACCTTCATCAACAGATCCTTTCTTGCGTAAGACTACCTTGCAAGGATTTGTACATGATGAATCCGCAGCTTTTCAGGGTGGCGTTTCCGGTAATGCCGGGCTGTTCTCCACTGCCGAAGAAGTAGCAAAAGTCTATCAGATGTTGCTGAATGGGGGTGAACTGGACGGTAAACGCTATTTGAGCAAGGAGACCTGCAGGGTATTTACTACCACTGTCTCAAGGATAAGCCGCCGGGGGCTGGGATTTGATAAGCCCGACCGGCATAATCCCCAGAAGAGTCCCTGCGCAGAGTCTGCCCCTGCTTCTGTCTATGGTCATACCGGTTTCACGGGTACTTGCGCCTGGACAGACCCGGAGAACGGCTTGGTTTATGTCTTTTTGAGCAACCGCACCTATCCGGATGTGTGGAATAACAAGTTGATGAGGCTGGATATAAGGACGAGGATTCAGGAAGCTGTATATAAGGCGATGCTGGGAGGAAAAAAATAACTGGTAGAATTAAAAAGAGCCTCCCTTGCTCACGCAGGAAAGGCTCTTTTCTTCTTCAATTTTGAAACAATTAAATTCTATCTGTTAAGCTTTAAGTGTGTGTCTTATCAGAACGCAATACCTACGCGCAGACCGAAATTGCTCAAACCGTCTACGCTGTACGTAAAGAGGTCACCTTTGTTCGTACCGTAGCTGTAATAGGCTGCGAAATGCAAGCCCGGTCCATAAGCCCAAGGATACACATTGAAACCAATTTCAGGAGATACATAGAAACCCCATGTATCTTTGTTGGCTTCGAATACGTTGAAAGTTGACTTCAACTGTGCATATTCAGCACCCAGTTTTACACCGGCATACGGCTGGAATGCACCTCCACGGTTCCATACATAGCGGGAGGCCAGACCGAAAGGCAACTGGAATGCAGTGTGCTGCTGGTCGGTATTCAGACTGCCGCCTTCGCCTACGGGAAGTGTCTGGCGACCGAAATACTCATGGTTGCTATGGTAGTTCAAGAAAGCTCCCAATGCAAAATTGTCTGTCAGGAAGTAACCGCCTTCAAAATTCATACCCCAGCCGCTTGATTTGTCGGCGAAGTTGTTGCTGAGGGGAAAGTTATATTGCCAGTCGATATTGGCATAACCGTTATCGGTCATCTGTGCCTTCGTCGGTAGGGCGAAGACGAGAGCAAGAGCGGCAACCGCAAATACTCTCAAGGAAAGATATTTTATTGTTTTCATACTTTGTTCTTGTTTTTTGGTTCAATGGCAACTTCCCAGTCCGGAAAGGATGCTGCCGTATTATTCTTGTTACCTTAATATTGGGTAACCCGTCATTTGTCACTTATAGCTCGTAGCTTGTCACTACTTGTTAGTCAGGTAAGTTGATTGAGTGAAAGCTTGGTTCACACCTTGCACGGCAAGTTTGGTATTGACAGAAGTAGAACCACTCAGCAAGCCGCTCATATAGCTGGTCCACAGAACAGGAAGTTTCTCGCTCTGGCCTTGCGGCGCCTCCAGATTCAACAATTCGCTGATAAAGGAACCGGTGCTGTAGGAATAGTTCACGGCATAGGGATAATACCATCCGCCCCAGTTGCCCCAGTAAGGAGCATCCCAGTAGCCTGGATAGTTCCACCACCATTCGGGACGTCCGTAGTCGGTGAAGTAATAGGTACTTCTGACATAGCTTACCTGCAAGCCAAGGTCGGCTTCTTCCCGGTCATCCACACGGATGTAGCCGCGGCTGTTCATGTTAGCAACATAAGCGCTGAGAATTTCCTGGGCATTCTCATCTTTCCAGTATTCGGCGTTTTCCTTATCACCGATGACCAGAATGCTGTCCGGCAAGTAATAAGTTTCGAAGGTTTTGAAATCCGCCTTCTTGTCATAGTTGGTATAAACCAGATAATTATTGTCCAGCTTATCCATGTCAGGGTCTTTTTCGCAAGATGCAAGCGTCACTGCAAAGACCGCTAATAATAGGGGAATAAATTTCTTCATACTTTTATAATTGTTTAGGTTTAATATAAATTCCTGCCCTATGGTACCTTAGGCTTTTGTGAGAAAAAACAAGATAGGATATAAAAGGTTCACGTAGAGGTATGTTAAAAGTGATAAAGGGCATAAAATGATAGGGCGATAGGGGATGGAGTAATAAAGGAATAGGGTGACAGCACTTTTAACGTAACTGTCACCCTATTGCACTTATCATGTCATTACTTTATCACCCTGTCATCTTTTCCATATCCGTGCTGTCCATCCTCCTCCGGGTGCCATGTGTATGTTCAGCTTGTCCCCCGAGGTCACGGTGCGTACTTCTTTCTTGTAGTCGGTTGCTTCCCGGTCGGCATTGATGCCGTCGGAAAAGATTTCGGCTTCGTAACTTCCTTCTCCGAGGAAGGAAAGGTCGATGGTACAGTCGCGTGGTGTCCAGTCGGTCATGGAGGCGATGTACCAGACATCTCCCTTGCGGCGTGCCAGTGTAAGGTATTCGCCTACTTCACCGTCCAGTGCCACGGTCTCGTCGAAAACGGTAGGCACTTTGGCAATGAAATCCGTGCATTCCTGCTCCTTCATATATTTGCTGGGGCTGTCGGCAAGCATTTGCAGCGGGGCTTCGAAGAGGGTGTACATCGCCATCTGGTGGACGCGCGTACCCTGGCTCATCGGATGGTCGTTGACGGCACGGAAGGTTTCGCGGGTTGCGTTCATTGTGGCTCCCGGTGTGTAGTCCATCGGACCTATAAGCATACGCAGGTAGGGAGCAGTCACGTCATAGCGCGGGAAGTTATGGAGGGGGGCTCCGTTCACTATCGGTTCCCATTTGGCGTTCTCCAGTCCCTTTACACCTTCAAAGTTCAGGACGTTGGGATAGGTGCGCTGTATACCGTATGGCTTGAGTCCATGCAGGTCTAATACCAGGCGGTGCTCGGCGGCGCAGGCTACAATGCGTTCTACGGACTGTACCAGTGGCTGGTCGTCACGGTCGAAGAAGTCTATCTTGAAGCCTTTGATACCCATCTGTGCATAGTGGCTGAATGCGGCTTCCGTATCTTTGGCAGAGTTTCGCCAGCTTGCCCAAAGAATGATGCCGGCACCCTTCTGGTTTCCGTAGGCTACCAGTTCCTTTAAATCGATATCCGGATTCAGGTCTTTCAATAAGGATTCGTTTCCGCTCCAGCCGTCATCGATGATGATATATTCCAGGTTGTTGTCGGCGGCAAAGTCGATGAATGCCTTATAAGTCGGGGTGTTCATGCCGGCTTTGAAGTCTACGCCAGTCAGGTTGCAGGTGTTCCACCAGTCCCAAGCCACTTTGCCAGGTTTAATCCAGGAAATGTCTTTGATGCGGCAGGCGGGGGCAAGACGCTGTGCCATGTCGTTGTCGGCAAGCTGCGTGTCCTTTTCGGTGACGAGTACCACACGCCAGGGGAGTTTCTGCTTGGCACAACGGGCGATGTAGTCTGCACGCTTGGTCGGTATCAGGTTCAGCCGGTTGTGTCCGCCGATTATTTCTTCCAGCGGATAGGGAGCAAATGCTGCCTGCACTCCTTGACGTGTCTGGGGATTTACAGTGAGGAACATGCCGGGATAGTTTTCCAATCCGGCTTCCATGATAACGGCTTTCTTTCCTCCGTCCAGGCAAACCATCAGTGGGGTGATGGAGAGTGAGTCGGTGTGCATTTTGGACAACGGGGCTTCGTCGTAGTAAGACTCGAAGGAGAAGCAATAGCGCTCACCGTTGCGGTTGTCGTTTATGTAAGGTACAAATGCCTGGTAATCCTTGTCGAAATTGAAGTCCGCTGTTTCGTTGAGGACGATAAACGGCTTGTTCTGTTCGGAAATGAAGCGGTAGGCAGCACCGTCATCGTATGCGCGGAACTGTACGCTGTAGCCTCCGCGGCATTTCAGTGTCAACTGGTTGTAGACATCCTCCACACTTGCCTTTTTGTAGAGGGGAGTGGGGAAGGAGGACTCCACAGACTTGCGTTCTGCACGGATTACTTTTACATTTTTACCGAAAGTTATTGCTTTCTTGGCTGATTTTTCATCTCTGCCTTGCAGGGCGATGGCAGAGGGTTGCAGCACCGTGGTGCCGTCGTGTGCAATCTGCCAGGTGAGGGCTTCTCCGGCATCTACCGTAACGGATAGTTTTCCGTTGGGTGATGCCAGTTGGTATTGCTGTGCACGGACTGTGCCCAAGCAAAGGAATAATAAACAAAAGGTTTGAATAAGGAGGCTTTTCATGTTGATTTATTTTTGAATGATTTTCTTTATCTTCTCCAGTTCCTCGGCAGAGAAGTCTGTATTTTCAGTCGCTTTCAGGTTATCTGCCAGTTGGGTAACGGAGCTCGCTCCGATGATGACGCTTGTCACCAGGTCGTCCTTCAACAGCCAGGCAAGTGACATCTCGGCAAGGGTTTGCCCGCGTGAGGCAGCAACTTCGTTGAGTGCCTTGATTTTTTGCAGCGTCTCGTCGGTCAGTGCTTCTTTCTTCAGGAAAGCCCCCTTTGCCATGCGCGAATCTTCGGGAATACCATTCAGGTAGCGGTTGGTCAGCAGGCCCTGCGCCAGCGGGGAGAAGGCGATGAAGCCGGTTCCGTTCCCTTTGGCTTGCTGCAGGATACCTTCTTCTTCCGGTTCGCGGTTGAAGAGATTGTATCTGCCTTGATAGAGCAGGCAGTGTACATCCCGTTCTTCCAGGTATTTGTAGGCAAACTCGGCCGCCTCTTTGGGATATTTGGAGATTCCTACATAGAGTGCTTTGCCTTGCCGTACGATATCAACCAGTGCTTGCAGGGTCTCTTCAAGCGGAGTATCCGGGTCGTAGCGGTGGGAGTAGAAGATGTCCACATACTCCAGGTTCATCCGTTTCAGACTTTGGTTGAGGCTGCTCATCAGGTACTTGCGTGAGCCCCACTCCCCGTAGGGGGCCGGGCAT
>ERZ859923.1086-NODE-1086-length-12445-cov-1.720581_pt1 | contig 12445 bp, 8 predicted proteins | sample MGYA00510116_ERZ859923 | MGnify/ENA primary metagenome ERZ859923 (study PRJEB30046, sample SAMN00715168) | human gut metagenome | study: EMG produced TPA metagenomics assembly of the A metagenome-wide association study of gut microbiota in type 2... | reverse complement strand
CATAGATTAGAATGATGATGCCTATACTATAATAACTTCACTGAAAGGATGTAGATGTTCATGAAAACCTATTTTAGCCTGAAAAGTATCCTGAATAATTATCCTCCGGCTCCTGCCAATCCTGAAATACCTTCTGCAAGGGATAAGCTTCTTGCTGATATTGCCAAGACACAGCATGCATTGGAGGTTGCCTATTGTGGTTTTGATTACGCAACAGACCCTGATCTGATTGACTGCTATATTTATGAGGTGAATTCCGCTTTAAAGAGATATCGTTTCCTGTTGAATCAGGCACAGCGGATGGAATTGTTTTTAGAAGAGGAACAAATAGAAAAAGCTCCCTCTATACGAGGAAGCCTCTCTTTGCATCATAATTAACAAGACTTTCATTTAGATCTGTTCTGCCATAGGTAAGTCCTGCATACACAGACTGGATATTCTCCATCAATGGACCGGACTGATCCTGACTACTGATCTGCTGATAGGCATCTCTAAGCTTTGTAAAGATCATCTCAATCGTATCCAGATTGTCTACTTTCAGGCTGAACATATCCCGTGCCAGCTCTCTGTCTGCATAACAGTACAGTGAGAACAGGTTGCCCGCCAGTTCATACTGGAAGTCAAGGCTGCTGCGCAGCTGCCCGATACATGCTCTGGCAAGATCTATATTCTGGACAAGCTCTTCTGTTTGTCCGGCATCATGTGCTGCCCTGGCATCTTCCAGATATGCTAACAGCATTTCGTAAACAATTACTGTCAGCTGTGTTTTGTTCGCCTGTGTAATCCTTCTTGTGAACATCTGCTTTTTCTCTGTTGTCATACTAATCCTCATTTCTGTGCATGTTATTTGCGCATATTGAATTTATGTCAAGTATGTACAGACACACACAAATCCCCAATTTTTACTGCAACAGCTGTAATACGGACTGTGGTCTTTCATTTGCCTGTGCAAGCATGGCTGTAGAAGACTGCACCAGTACCTGTACTGTGGAATACTCTGTCATTTCTGTTGCCATATCCACATCCATAATACGGGAATAAGCAGCTGTCATATTCTCTTCTGTGTTGTCAAGATTCGTAATTGTGTGTTCGATTCGGTTCGCATAGGCACCTATCTTGGCACGGATACCGGACAACTGGTTGATTGCATCTCCTACGATATCAATTGCCGCTGTTGCCTTATCCTCCGTTGTAATATCCAGATCCTTTACCCCCAGATACAACGCCTGCAGAGCCGGAATTTCTACCTGAATCACCTGTCCTTCGTTGGCTCCTACCTGGAGACGCATAGCTCCCTTACCTGTCAGATTCAGAAGAATACTGTTCTTATCATCTGCTTCATTTCCTACATTGTATGTGGTTCTTGTCGTATCTGTGTGCGTATACAGATAGTTGTTCAGATAATTAGCCTGAACTGTCGTAGGCAGTGTATCCACATACTTGCCACTCTTGGTTTCGTCCCAGCCATTCGGATTCTCTATGACTACCTTAAATTTCTTCTCCTTTGTCGTCTTCAGATCATCGGTTGCTGCAGCTGTGACTATGAATTCACCGGTTGCCTTATCAAACTTGCAGTCCGTGACTTTAATCGCCTTATTGCCGAATTCATCTGTAAAGGCATTCGCAAAGTCCTCTGACAAGCCACTGTATGGATTCTGTGTTGCACCGGAATTGATCGTGGTTGTCGTGTTTTGAAGCTGTTTGCCGTTCTTGTCTGTTTCCTTTACAAAATTTACTTCGCTGATATTGTATTTTACAGTACCGTCAGGACTCTGTACTGTTACATTTCTAAAGCTGTCTGTAGAGAAATATTTCACTGTACTTGTAGTGGTTACACCACTGCCTTTCACTGCGGTGCGATCGTTCAGGGTAAGCTTCACTTCGAAATCATTCTCACCCTTGATTACAATATTCTCATCTTCAAGAATAACTCTGGAACCATCCGGAAATGCCTTCAGACCTGAATTGATCGTTGTTGTTGTTACAAGTGCATTGCGTACCTTATCTGCGCTTGTTGCAGAATATCTGTCTTCGTGTGTTACTTCACCATTTGCATCCTGTTTAATATAAGCATCAAAGTCTTTAATGGTATCTTCATCATGATAATATTCCAGTCCCTTGATCATATAAGTACCACTTGTTACGCCATCACTATAGGACATTACTTTTACATTCTCTGTATTGGTATATCCTTTATATGCAAAGCTGCCATCCAGCAGATTCTGTGCATTGAACTGTGTTGTTTCTGCAATTCTGTCCAACTCCTGTACCAGCTGGTCAATCTCCAGCTGGATCTGTTCACGGTCAGAATCCGCATTGGTACCATTGGCTGCCTGAATTGCCAGTTCGTTCATTCTCTGTAGAATTTCATGCATCTCTGTCATTGCACCATCTGCTGTATTTACAACAGATACACCATCATTGGCATTATTATTTGCCTGTTTCAGGCATCGGAGCTGTGCACTCATCTTCAAGGAGATAGCCAGACCTGCTGCATCATCTGCCGCACTGTTGATCTTGTAGCCGCTTGATAATCTCTTGATAGAGTCTGATAAACGGGTATCATTGTTGTTCAGGCAATTTCTTGCAATGATGGATGATATATTGTAATTAATTCTCATGTTCTTTCTCTCCTATCTTTTATGCAATGTTATTCTGTCAGGCTTCGTACTGCTGATCCAGACTCTTTAAAGCTGTAATAAAGGCTTTTGCTGTCTGATACAATTCCCTGGTAGATAATTTTTCAGACTCTTCTACGTCCCTATCCTGTCCGAATCTGTTCAGATCAAGTGTCTTTGTTTCAGCCAGACTAATGGATATCTTTTTGTTCTGACCACTCTCCTGCTGTGCTTTGGAGAATTGTCCTTGAAGATTGTCCTGTAATATTTTTATATCCTGTCCGGATGTTTTCTTATCATAGGCGATCATACCTGAAATCTTCTCTTCACTGATATCAAAATCCGCTGCCACTTTGCCAAGTGTATCTGTATCCATCGTAACAGTGACTTTACCCATCTGACTGCTGTTATGATATATTTTCAGGTTAATGGATGTCAGCTCACCCTTGATATTAACAGGAAGCTCATAATTTTCTTCCCTGGCAAGATTGCCTGCAAGAGACAAGCCCTTATACAACATCTGTGCAGCTTTCACATCAACGATATTATCAGAGGTATGAACCATATTTTCAACTGCACTGACTGCTTCTCCAATCAGCTCCTGATATGCACTGACTGCACTGCTCTTATCTGTCAGGTTATTGGCTGCATCCTCTGCCTTCTGCCATAGAGTATCATGTTCTATATCTCCGACAGAATCAAAAGCATCATTGACACTCGTGTCATTTTCTACGCTGGCAGCACCGCTTCTTCCAAATATCTGCTTATAGAGGGAACCTCTCTCCATAAGTAATAATTCTGCTGCCTGGATATTGTTCACACTGACAGGCTGTTCATAATCAATCAATGACTGGATAACACTATCCTCAACCTGTTGTGCAGACTGCATGGAATCCCGGAAATTATGTACTCTCTCCTGTTCCATATCCTGTCTGGACGACTGGTCTACTTCAGACGCCTGTTTCAGTTCCTGCGCAAACTGCTCTATTGTAGTATCGGCTTGAATGTCCATTTCCTTCAATGTATCTACATCTGTTTTCTGAACCAGTTCATCTTTGATTTCCCCGGACAATGCAGCATAATACTGCATCTGATGCTGATACTCCTGGGATGGGCTGTCCTGATAGCCTGCCATGATCTGTTCGTCAATTGCCTGCCCTTTGGCAATCAGTTTCTCCAATCCACCGAATCCATCATCTATGGATATATCCATATTTTTATGAAGGCTTGTACGCACTGCTGAAAGCATATTCTTGAAATTCATTTCTGCCCCAGAAGCGACTACACTTCCGATTGCCGCACCATCTGTTTTCTCTATCTGGCGGAAAAGACGGTAGATACCAATATATGCTTCTCTTTCATCCTCTGTAATTGCATGGCTCTGATCGAGCTTATGCAGATAGGTAGAGAATTTCTCCGCATCTGACCCTGTGTCCTTATCCTGTTCATTCAGATATTCTTCCAGTTCATCCAGATTCATATCCAATGGATTGATCTGCTCTCTGATCATCTGTAATGTAGTAGCAGGAGTCATTCGACGAATCACACCCGTTACCTGCATGTCTGCTTCTTTCACTGACTGTATGCTATCCTGTGTGATCTCCATATTGTTATATCCAAGGATTCTCACAGCCCTTCGATTACTGTCATTTGTCTCAAACCCCAGATCTTCCAGAATATCATCTACATTTCGGAACGCCTTCTGAATACTGTCACCCATATCCTTACGTGGTGCTGTCATCAAGGCTTCATAGGATTCTCCTGCTTTGTCATATTTACTTTGTAATATACTTCCTTCCTGATGAAGTGTTTCCAGTGTAAAGGGAGTCTTACTTGCAGATATCTTACCTGACAGGGCTGCCGGCATAGCTGCAAGCTCTTTTGTCAGTGTAAGTGTATCCTCATACCACACTGCCCGCTGCTCATTGACCTGCTCAGTCTCACCCTGGAACAGAGATGCTTTTATATTGGCTTCTGTGGCTTTTAACGCCTCTACAAGCTGTGACAGCTCTGTTGTGTCTATCTGATAACCACTCTTTAGTAACTGTCTGTTGGCTTCCTGCGTCATGACCAGTCGGATCTCTTCCATCTGGCGTCTGGCTTCTATCTCCCGCAAAGAGACCTCCTCAGTATTTACAGCAGCTGCCTCACTACCCTCTCTGGCATCAATTTCTTTCTGCGCAGCACTTAAATTTTTGAAATTCAGTGTTTCTCCGGCTTCTATGGTGTCGTGAATTGCTTCATCACTGATGGAATCAGCCTGCTCTACAAGCTCTTTTGCCTGCTGCCAGACAGGTTGTTCCCCTGTCATCAATGCTTTTCCCGGCTGTTTGCCATTGCTCATAGCCGTCACTGTCATATCCAGAAGCTGTTGTGCATCCATTGGAAATTGCAACTGACTTAAATCTGACAGATAAGAAAGATTCTGTGGTGTCAGTTCAATACCTGATTCTACCAGCCATCTGGCATTTTTCTGAACATCTTCAGTGTTCTCCAGTCCAGATTGTCGGATTACAGAATCAATTCCACTCTGCAATGCATCCCAATTAATTGTATCTGCCTTCTTCGCATAGTACCCCTTTGCATAATCACTGTAATAGCCCTTTGCCTGCTGGAGAGAATCCGTGCTGGAGAACTGGGCTACATATACATTATCTACCGTAGGAGCCTTCTGATTGAGCAACAGATATTTTAAAGCGTCTTCTGACAGCTCTCCTATCTCCATACCCTGTGCAATAGTCTTTACAAGCGCTGTGATATTGTCTTCTGTAACAGGAATATCCGCCTGTTGCATCTTGTCCACCAGTTCATTGGCATCAATGCGGCTGCCTGTAATCTCTTCCACAGTTGCTGTATCTAAATCGTCATTATATCCTGCTATTTCCACTCCCGCTTTTGCAAGCGTTACTTTGATCCTGTCTACAATACTGACATATGTCTCTACATCTGTACTTCCCGGCTGAAAGCCTTCTTCCTGCATTTTCTCCAAGTCTTCCCCGGAAACAGAATTAGACATCACAATCATAAAGTCTTTTTGGGCCTTAACATTTGTGTTCCCGGCCTTCGACATAATATCCTGTGCGGTCAATCCGTGACCCTGATACGCCTTGTCATCCATAACTTTATTATCTGTAATGTCTAATGAATATCCGCTGTTCCCGACCTGAAGGGAGTCAGCAGTCGTCTTATATGTAGTTGTTCTGTCGGTATCGGCTACAGGAGATGAAGATAATTTTGCATCCAAAGTAATATTCATCCTGTTAACCTAAGCCTTTCTTCCATGTGGTACTTAATCGTCTTACCTTATATCTCGACAAATATGGGCAAAAACTTAACAGGAGCAGAAAAAGTAACCCTTTTTCTGCCCCTGTTATAAATTTTCTATTCTGTTTTAGCTGCTTCCAGCGCCTGTTTTAAATCTGCAATAATGTCATTTACATTCTCAATACCAACAGATAATCTTACAAGATCAGGGCTTACACCCGCTGCTACCAGCTCTTCATCATTCATCTGCCTATGCGTTGCTGATGCAGGGTGCAGGACACAGGTATGTGCGTCTGCCACATGGGTTGCAATCATGGCTACTTTTAAATGTGCCATGAACTTCTCTGCTGCGCTTCTTCCACCTTTTACACCAAAAGCTACAACGCCACAGGTGCCATCCGGCATGTACTTCTTTGCCCTTTCATAGTATTTATTTCCTGGAAGTCCCGGATAATTTACCCAGGATACATTCTCATCTGCCTGTAAGAATTCCGCTACTTTCTGTGCATTTTCACAGTGTCTTGGCATACGCACATGCAAGGACTCCAATCCAAGATTCAGGAAATACGCATTCATAGGAGACTGTATTGCACCCAGATCTCTCATAAGCTGCGCTGTCGCTTTGGTGATAAAAGCTCCACCCAGACCGAATTTTTCTGCATAAGTCACACCATGATAGGATTCATCAGGAGTTGTCAGTCCCGGGAACTTATCTGCATGGGCAAACCAGTCAAACTTACCGGAATCTACAATACATCCACCCAGGGACGCATCATGCCCATCCATATATTTCGTTGTTGAATGAGTCACAATATCTGCTCCCCACTCAAAAGGCCGGCAATTAATAGGTGTTGCAAATGTATTATCTACGATAAGTGGTACTCCATGGGCATGTGCCGCCTTGGCAAATCTCTCGATATCAAATACTACCAGTGCCGGATTGGCTATTGTCTCACCAAATACCGCTTTGGTATTTGGCTGGAATGCTGCTTCCAGTTCTTCATCTGAACAATCAGGATCAATAAATGTAGTCTCAATTCCCATACGCTTCATTGTAACTGCCAACAGATTATAACTGCCTCCATAAATGGTAGAAGAAGCTACTACATGATCTCCTGCACCACAGATGTTGAAAATTGCAAAGAAAGTAGCTGCCTGTCCTGAAGAGGTAAGCATTGCAGCTGATCCACCTTCCAGTGCACAGATCTTGGCTGCCACATAATCATTTGTAGGATTCTGTAATCTGGAATAAAAATATCCCTCCGCCTCCAGATCAAACAGTTTACCCATATCTTCACTGGTGTCATACTTGAATGTAGTACTCTGAATAATGGGTATCATTCTGGGTTCACCGTTTTTTGGTACATAACCTGCCTGTATACATTTTGTCTCTTTTTCCATTTCCTGTCTCCTTTTATTTAATAATCCGATGTATTGGCAATCCAATACATCGGATCTGTGTTTAAAATAGATATACAACTCCTGTCAGTGGTGGAAGAGGAATCACAACATATTGGTTCCGGTTATCACATTTTCCCTTGCGTGCCTTGATTTCCTTTGGAACTCTGTGGCCTGCTCCTCCATATCTCTCTTCATCTGAATTGATCAGAAGCTTATATTTCGTATTCATAGGTACACCAACCTTGTAATTAGGATATTCTACAGGAGTCATATTAAGTACAAACAACATATGCTGCCTGCCATCTCTGGTTCTTCTTACAAAGCTGTATATGCTTCTGTCTTTATCATCTGCATTCATCCATTCAAATCCAAGCCAGTCATTATCAATTTCATATAAACACGGATACTTACGATAGGTTTTAAGCAGCTCACCCACAAAATCATGCATACCACGGTTCAATGGATTCTGAAGCATGTACCAGTCAAGCTCTCTTGCCTCGCTCCACTCACGCTCCTGTGCGAAATCCTGTCCCATGAACAGCAGCTTCTTACCTTCATGTCCTAACATATAGGTATAGCCTACTCTCAGGTTGGCATATTTATCTACCTCGTATCCCGGCATCTTATTGACCATGGAGCACTTTAAATGCACTACTTCATCATGCGACAGCGGCAAAATATAATTCTCACTGTCATTATATGTCATGGCAAAAGTCATCTTATAATGGTTGTCTTTTCTAAAATATGGATCCAGCTTCATATATTCGCAGAAATCATGCATCCATCCCATATTCCATTTGAATGAAAATCCAAGGCCGCCTTCTTTTGGTTCACCTGTTACCTTTGGCCATGCTGTGGATTCCTCTGCAATCGTCATAACTCCCGGATAGGAACCATGAATCACGGAGTTGAGATGTTTAAAGAATTCTATTGCATCCAGGTTCTCATTTCCACCGTATTTGTTAGGCAGCCATTCTCCGTCTTTTTTACCATAATCCAGGTAAAGCATACTTGCAACAGCATCTACTCTAAGACCATCTACATGGAATTCACGAATCCAGTATAAGGCATTGGCAATCAGGAAATTACGTACCTCATTCTTGCCATAGTTAAATATCTTAGTTCCCCAGTCTGGATGTTCACCCATTCTTTTATCAGGGTGTTCATACAGACATGTACCATCAAATTCACACAGACCATGTGCATCTCTTGGGAAATGCGCCGGAACCCAGTCAAGAATAACACCAATATTATGCTTATGGAAAAGGTCAATCAGATAACGGAAGTCGTCAGGTGTTCCATAACGGGAAGTAGGTGCATAATATCCTGTTACCTGATATCCCCACGAACCATCAAACGGGTACTCTGCAATACCCATTAATTCTACATGCGTATATGGCATTTCTTTCAGATATTCCACCATTCTGTCTGCGAACTGACGATATGTATAGAACCCATCCTCTGTTCCATCCGGATGCTTCATCCAGGAACCGATATGGCACTCATAGATAGAAAGTGGTTCCTTGTTCATATCCTTTTTGGCTCTGGCTGTCAGCCACTTCCCATCATTCCATTCAAAATGGTTCAGATCATATACACGGGAAGCTGTTCCAGGTCTCAACTCTGCATAATTTGCATAAGGATCTGCTTTGTAGAGCTTTCTTCCATCTGCAAGCTCTATCAGATATTTGTACATCTGTCCTTCCTGTACGCCTTCGATAAATGTAGTATAGATACCACCTTCACCGATTCTCTCCATTTTGTCGGCAGTTTCATTCCAGCCGTTGAATTCACCAATCACATAAATATCCTGTGCATTCGGCGCCCATACAGCGAAAAAAGCACCCTTTTTTCCATCGTGCGTGCACAGATGTGCTCCAAGTTTCTTATAGATCTCATAATGCGTTCCCTGTCCAAATACATACTGATCTGCCTCGGAAATAAACACTTCCTCTGTCTGCTTTTCTTCTTTGCTCATGCACATACCCCATTCCATTTGAATTAGGAATTCATCCCATCCTCTTTTGTTTACATAAAATCTCTTTCCCTTAATACAATCATATCTTCTTTATCATAACGCTTCGACAGTAATACATCCACGAAGTTCTTTAGATTAAATTTCTTGGATTTCCAGATTGCTTCATCTATGATGTCTCTGACTTCGTCCTTCGTTACTACATGATTACCGCTCTGACTGTTGGCAATTCTGGTATATAACGCCAGCGTTCCCAGTTCATCAATGGAATATTCTTGCGCCAGCGCATAATTCTTCGCATAGTCCACAAGCGCATTATTATCCATCTCCATCAGATCTATTCTGATATTAAAATAATCAGAAATAAATGCCTGCTTCTCTAACAAATGGGTAATTTCCTTACGGGTATCCTCCATAATGACTACCAGTCCAAGATTATCCTGATTCAACAGATTCGCCATTTCATAGAGCTTATCCTGTGTGATTCCATTGGCTTTTTCTATAATAAGTGCGCCATTTCCCAGCTTAGCAAATACTTCGCTCAGATTCCTGAGATTTAATTTCTCACCTGTAATCTTTGCTACTTTGCCGGAGAAATTAGCATCCAGTGCCTGATATTCACGTATCAGATTCTTAGCCAGTCGTACTGTACCAAGTCCTGCTTCACCGGTAATGATGACATTACCTGTATAGGCAGCCAGACTCATCTTATCCAGTGCATAAATAATCTGCTTACGGATCTTCTTCGTTACAGCATAATTCTCAAAGAGTTCCTGCTCCTCCGGGGTGAAATCACGGATTTCGGCTTTCTTCTTTCCTTACACCCTTGGTTTCTTTATCTGTAGTCTCAATAATCTTATCTGGCAGGTCTCCGATCTCTGCAGTATCCAAATTGATTTCCTGCGTTTCAAGAATCTCTCCAGAATCTTCTTCTGCGTTATCATCCACATATTCCTCTTCTGGATATTCTTCCTGTTCAGGTGCTGCTTCCTCTATCTCTTCCATGGATTCTTCTGCATCGGATAATTCTACAGATTCTGTCTCGTTTTCTTCATCCATCCACGCCTGGGACTCTGTGATTTTTTCCTGAAGCTCTGTCTCTTCCATATCTGGCGTATCTTCAATCTCAGTCAGTTCTTCTACTTCGCCCTCATCTTCCTTCTCTAATTCTCCAAATATTCCATTCTTAACAGAATTATCGAAGTTCTCGAATATCTTACCAGTCTGCTGTAATACCAGCTTACGTACTTCTTCCTTGTGCTTGGCAGCATTCTCCTGCTTCATTCTCTCCCATTCACCCAGCACTTCATCCAGATTCATCTGTCCAGTCATAGGATGGAATACTTCTTCCTGCGTATCCTGCTCTTCTTCCTGGACTGCATCTGCAACTTCTTCTTCAGGAACAGGAATAGAAGCAATCTCTTCCTGTAAAGTAGGCTGCTCGTCAAATACATTCTCGCCGTTTTCTTCCAGACGGTCATGTTCTTCCTGTACAGATTCCTCTGTAATATCCCGAAGCATGTCCATATCTGTATCCTGTCTGATCACTCGGGCATCCTCACCGGGTACAAATACTTTGCTGATAGCTCCTGTATGAGGTTCCGGTGCTATTTCTGACACGCCTGTCACCATTTGTGCAACACGACTTGTATGTACAGGAACCGGCTGCTCTTTCTCAGTTGTTTCCGGCTCTGATTGCGGCAGCTCCTCATGGTCTTCCTGTATCAACGTATTATCTTCTGTATTATCTTCCGCAGATGGATTACTTGCCTCTGTCTCTGTCGCATTCTTCTGATGAATGTCCTCAGGCTGCACAATATCCGCTCTTTCTTCTGCGAAAATATCTTCATCATCTGCAAAAAGTTCTTTCATACTCTCTGCAACAACCTTCTGCAGATTAATTGTATTATATTGACTCATATCAATAGAACCCGTATCACGATAAGCACTGCTTACAGACTGATTCTCTTCTACTGCATAATTGTCTATATTATCTACTTCTGCATTATCTGCCAGATACGTATCCTCTGTGTAGATCTCCTCTGTACGATAATCATCTTCTGGATATGGTTCCTCATTATAGTTCTCTTCGGGGTAGGCATCCTCTACTCCATAACCATCTTCCACATATGATTCTTCTTCACTGTAATTCTCTTCAGAATAAGTATCTCCTGCTGCGTAGTCTTCCTGTGACTGTCTGGCCTTTGCCATATCATATTTCTTCTGTTGAATCGGCGTTAAAGGTGCATGAAGCATTTTAAGCTCCATTGCCTTCATTACATATGGGCCATCCCCGAACCACAGAATCAAATCATCACATTCTTCTACACATTTTGTAGCCAGTCCGACCCTGTGATAAAGATATGCCAGCTCATATGCCCACTCTTCCTGATAATCTCTCTTCTTCAATTCTTCCAGAAGCTCTATTCTTTCTTCCAGACTTGCTTCCTGTGCTTCCAGAATACGATAACGCAACGTAAAGACACCATTATCCCGTGGTGCCAGTTTCACAAATTCCTTATAATATTCTATCGCTGCAACTACATCATCCAGCTCAACCGACACTTCACACAAAGAGTACAAAACCGCCCGGTTCGCAGGATAACGTTCGTATGCAATCTGTAATACTGCCTTACTGTCCTCATTTCGTCTGTTGACTCTGTAAAGAGCTGATACCTTCAACAACATCGTAATGCTCTTTACTCTTCGCCAGTCTATCATATCCGCTATATTAGCGGCTTCCACATATTTTTCTTCTTCAATCAGCTTTACTATTTCATCCGAACGAAGTTTATATTCATATTTATCCAAGTAAAATCACCTCTATAAGCCATTTCCCCTTTTGGCACTTTCGCTCTACCCATAAAAAGACGCTGATATTATCTCAATTTCAGCCTATTATTATCTGACAATTTGAAAAATATATCTTGTTGACAGACAACTTTATTATATAAAGTTTAGCATAACGATTTTCTTATGTCAACGCTACTACATATAGAGTTTACGATAATTATCGCGTTTTTCCAAGAATATCTGAAAGATCGGCAAATTGTTCCAGTGTAAGCGCTTCGCCACGTATTGTAGCAGACAATTCCATCTCTTCCAAAGCCCCAACAACCTGTTCCTTTGACACCCTTAATCCTGGTGCATTAGACAATCCATTTACCAGAGTCTTACGTCTCTGATT
>ERZ859923.1074-NODE-1074-length-12536-cov-1.846887_pt1 | contig 12536 bp, 11 predicted proteins | sample MGYA00510116_ERZ859923 | MGnify/ENA primary metagenome ERZ859923 (study PRJEB30046, sample SAMN00715168) | human gut metagenome | study: EMG produced TPA metagenomics assembly of the A metagenome-wide association study of gut microbiota in type 2... | reverse complement strand
TTTCCTGTTGATTGGTATAACGGTGGAATGGAGCATACTACCCTACACTTGTTGTATTCAAGATTCTGGCACAAGTTCTTATATGATATTGGAGTTGTTCCAACCAAAGAACCATATGCAAAACGTACTTCTCATGGAATGATTTTAGGATCTAATGGAGAAAAAATGAGCAAATCTAAAGGAAATGTTGTAAATCCTGATGATGTTGTAAATGAATATGGTGCAGATACATTACGTGTATACGAAATGTTCATGGGTCCATTCGACCAAACTGCTCCATGGTCTGTTGATAGCATTCGTGGATGTAGCAAGTTCTTAGACAGAGTTTGGAACATGCAAGAAATTTTAGTTGATGACGGAACAAACGAATATTCAAAACAATTTGAAAAAATGATGCATCAAGCAATAAAGAAAGTTTCTAGTGATATTGAAGAAATGAAATTTAACACTTCTGTATCAACATTTATGACTATGGTAAATGAGTTCTACAAAGCAAAGAAAATAAATAAAGCAGAGTTTAGAACATTTTTACAATTATTAAATCCATTTGCTCCTCATATTACAGAGGAATTAAACGAAAAACTTGGATTTACACAAACTTTAGCCGAGACACCATGGCCTACATTTGATGAAGAAAAGACTAAAGAAGATATAATAAACTTGCCAATACAAATAAATGGAAAGCTAAGAGCAAACATTGATATAGCAATAAATTCAGACGAGGAAACTATAAAAACTGCTGTACATGAAGCAATAAAAGACAAATTAGACGGAAAAACAATAGTAAAAGAAATATATGCACCTATGGACGGCTATGTATCACATATTGAGTCAGACAGGGTCGGAATAAGTGCCATGAAGCTTGGCGGCGGCAGGGAAACAAAGGAAAGCAGTATCGATTTATCGGTCGGAATACTTATCCGCAGGAAGGTAGGAGATGCAGTTAAAAAAGGTGAGCCTGTTGCAACGCTCTATGCCAATGACGATGATAAGCTGTCGGCTGCAATATCGGAGCTTGAACAGTCTTACAGCTATTCGGCTGAACCTGTAGAAAGACCGAAGCTTATAAAGACAATCATAAAATAGCAGTACTATTCGGAAAAAATCGGGAGGTATGTATGTCACGTATCAATTTTAATAATGGTTGGAAGTTTTGTCAGGACTATAAAGAAGAGATGGAACAGCCGGGGTTTAATGATGCCGAATTCGAGGAAGTGCGTCTTCCTCATACGGTAATCGAGACTCCTTATAATTATTTTGACGAGGGAATTTACCAGAAAATAGCTATCTACCGCAAGAGGTTCAGCATTGATGAAGATATGACAGGCAGGAAGGCGTTACTTACGTTTGAAGCTGTTGGACATAAGGCAGATGTGTACATAAATGGCATTCTCTGCGAAACACATTATGGTGGGTACACCGCATTTACGGTAGATATCACACCTTACCTTGTAAAGGACCGCGATAATGTCCTTGCGGTCGTATGTGACAGCAGGGAGAATCTTAATATTCCTCCGTTTGGCAAGGTTATTGATTATATGACATATGGCGGAATTTACAGAGAGGTATATCTTGACATCAGGTCTGAGGACTATGTGGAGGATGTATATGTCATTACAGAGATAGAACCTGCAATATTGAAATCGGAGATTACATTCAATTTTAAGAATAATATTGAAGCCTCGGATGACTATGCGGCGGAAGCATACTTGAATGACAAGGATGGAAATGAACTCTTCTCTCTCAGGGCACCTGTAAAGAAGAATGTCATGCACCTTAACAGAAGAGTGGATAATATCAGCCTTTGGAGTGTTGATACCCCTGTACTTTACAGCCTTACAATCAAGCTTTTAAGAAAGGACGAAGTTCTTGATGAAAAGACTGTACAATTCGGTTTCAGAACAGCAGTATTTAAAAAGGATGGCTTCTATCTTAACGGAAAGAAGTTAAGACTTATCGGGCTTAACAGACACCAGAGCTACCCGTATGTCGGATATGCCATGCCGAAGTCTGTTCAGGAAAACGATGCGGTCATCCTCAAAAATGAGTTATGTGTGAATGCGGTCAGGACATCACACTATACGCAGTCACAGCATTTTATAAATAAATGTGACGAGCTTGGCCTGCTTGTCTTTACCGAGCTTCCGGGATGGCAGTATGTCGGTGATGAGAACTGGAAGCGCATCGCATGTGAAAGTGTGGCTGAGATGGTAAAGCAGTACCGTAATCACCCTTCAATAATTATATGGGGCGTCCGCATAAATGAATCAGGTGACGATGATGTATTTTACGAGAGAACGAATAAAATCGCTCATTCACTTGACCGTTCAAGGGCAACCGGCGGAGTGCGCTGCTTTAAGAAGAGCCATCTGCTCGAGGATGTATATACCTACAATGATTTTTCACATGTCGGAAATAATCCGGGTGTTATACCAAAGTCTGAGGCGACCTCAGATGTTGAAAAGCCTTACCTGATTTCAGAGTATGGCGGACACATGTACCCTACGAAATCATTTGACGATGAAGAGCATAGACTTTCACACGCTGTAAGACATGCGAGAGTAATAAATGATATGCTTGGGCAGGATGATATAGCAGGATGCTTCGGATGGTGCATGAATGATTATAACACTCACAGGGATTTTGGAAGCGGTGACAGAATATGTTATCACGGAGTTATGGATATGTTCCGCAATCCGAAGGCAGCCGCCTATGTATATGCCAGTCAGGGTAATAAAAATGATGTACTCTACGTCACGTCATCTGTCGAGATAGGTGACCATCCATCATGTACAGTAGGTGATTTCTATGTCCTTACTAATGCAGACAGCGTGCGCCTGTATAAGAATGAGCAGATGATTCGCGAATATACCCATGCGGATTCACCGTTCACTAATATGGTAAATCCACCTATTCTTATCAATGACCGTGTCGGCAACCTTCTCGAGACTAACGAAGGTCTTCCGCACGAGACATCAGAAGCGCTTAAACAGCTTATGTTTGCAATGGTGGATGAAGGCGGCGCAGACGGCAATCTTTCAGCAGCACTCAGGCTTAAAAGGAATTTTATAATGAAGACCTCAGGATTGACGCTCAAGGATATCAGCCGCATGTATAATACCTATGTAGGCAACTGGGGAGATTTAGCAACCACCTATCGCTTTGAGGCGGTCAAAAACGGAGAAGTCGTTGCAGTTGTTAAGAAGCAGCCGATGACCTCGGCGGATTTTATTGTGAAAATCGATAAGACAAAGCTTGTCGAGGCTTCAACCTACGATGTGGCTTCAATCCGTATGGAAGCGGTTGACGAGAACGGAAACCGTCTGTACTATTGCAATGCGCCTGTTGAGCTTTCTGTTGAGGGACCTGTTGAGATTATCGGACCTTGTGTAGTGCCATTTATAGGTGGCGCAGCAGGAACATACGTTAAGACAATGGGGCAGAGCGGCAGCGGCAAGCTCACAATCAAGTCACTTGGAAAGACATATAGCATAGAGCTTGATGTAAAATAAACTGCTCTGAAATATATTTTTCGTTATTTTAATGTACAGTTCTAATATCTGTTGAATGGAGGCATTGATATGACAGATGAACAGATTACACTAAAAAAATGGATTGACGAGAGCAATTATATTGTATTCTTCGGTGGGGCAGGTGTCTCCACCGAGAGCAATATCCCGGATTTCAGGAGTACAGATGGACTGTATAACCAGAAATACAAGTATCCGCCGGAGACTATACTGAGCCACAGCTTTTTTGTACAAAAGCCGGAGGAGTTCTATGATTTCTACCGCGATAAGATGATTTATACGGAGGCAAAACCGAATAAGGCGCATTACGCTCTTGCAGGGCTTGAGAAGCAGGGAAAGCTCAAGGCTGTGATAACCCAGAATATTGATGGACTGCATCAGGCAGCCGGAAGCAAATCTGTCTATGAGCTTCACGGCACAATAATGAAAAATTATTGCACCAGATGCGGCAGGGAGTACCCTCTTTTAACTATTATCGTAAACAAGGGAATACCAAGATGTCAGGTCAAGGATGAGACCGGAGGTGTCTGCAACGGAATTATCAAGCCCAAGGTTGTCCTGTATGAGGAGGGACTTGACGATAATGTTGTGAGCGGTGCGGTAAAGCATATCCGGAATGCCGATATGCTGATTATAGGCGGAACCTCACTTACGGTGTATCCTGCGGCAGGGCTTATCAGATATTTCTCCGGCAGGCACATTGTCCTTATCAACAAGGCACCTACCTCCAGCGACAGCATGGCGGATATGATTATAAGGGAGCCCATTGGAGAGACACTTGAAGCAATAGTTTGTGAATAAATTGTCATACTTTGTGAATAAAATATCGTTAATTGATTATTTTATTTTTATGTGTTAATATAATTATCAGTGAATTTTTGGTAAAGGAGAGATTATCATGGAAGTCAGACCGGGAGCTAATCCTAATGATGTAAAGAATTACGATACAGACAGACTGAGACATGATTTCTTAATTCAGGATGTATTTGTACCGGGCGAGATAAAGACTATCTACAGCCAGATTGATAGAATTATTGTTGGTTCTGCCACACCTGCAGGCAAGGCACTTAAGCTCACAGCGGGCGATGAGCTCAGAGCAGCATACTTTCTTGAGAGAAGAGAGATGGGTGTCATCAACATCGGTGGCAAGGGAACAATGACCTTAGACGGTGTCAAGTATGATTTTGATTATAAGGATGGAATATATATAGGCATGGGTACCAAGGAAGTTATTTTTGAGAGTGCCGATGCAGAGAATCCTGCTAAGTTTTACTTTAACAGTGCTCCGGCACATAAGACTTATCCTACTGTATTCATTAACCCTGAGAAGGATATTCTTCCTGAGAATAAGAAGGAGCTTGGCTGTCTTGAGAATGCTAACCACAGAACTATCCGCAAGTATATTCTTCCGGGACAGGTTGAGAGCTGTCAGCTTGAGATGGGTATGACCGCACTTGAGCCGGGCAGCGTATGGAACACGATGCCATGCCACACACATGACAGAAGAATGGAGGTATACCTCTATTTCGAAGTTCCTGAGAATGATGTCGTATTCCACTATATGGGTGAGCCGACGCAGACAAGACATATCGTTATGAGAAATGAGGAAGCTGTGATTTCACCAAGCTGGTCAATCCATTCAGCTTCCGCTACACATGCATATACATTTATCTGGGGCATGGTTGGCGAGAATCAGGATTTCGATGACATGGATGATGTTGATATGAAGGATTTAAGATAATTATTATCTGATAATAATTTTAATCTAAAAAAGAAATTTGGGCAAAATTTTATAATAGATGAAAATATAATAGATTCTATTATAGATAAATCAAAAATAGGTGATGATACACTTGTAATCGAAATAGGTCCAGGAGCAGGTAGCTTAACATCTAAACTTGCAGTATTTGCTAAAAATGTACTGTGTTATGAAGTGGATGAGGCCTTAAAACCTGTTTTATCTCATTCGCTAAAAGATTTTAATAATATTGAAATCATATTTAATGATTTTTTAAAGAGTGATGTAAATAATGACATAAAGAAATATAGTTATAATAAATTATATGTAATTGCTAATCTTCCATACTATATTACAACTCCAATTTTAATGAAATTAATAACTGATAATATAGAGGTTGATAAAATAGTTGTAATGGTCCAAAAAGAAGTGGGAGATAGATTTAGAGCTAAACCAAATACAAAGGATTATTCATCATTATCTGTTTATTTAAATTATTACTTTGATGTAAAAAAAATATTAGATGTTTCAAGAAATGTATTTTTACCTAAACCTAATGTTGATAGCATAGTAGTAGAATTTACAAAAAAAGAACAGGTAGAATTAAAAAATAAAGAATTGTTTTTTAATCTTGTAAGGGATAGTTTTAAACAGAAAAGAAAAAATTTAAGAAATAATTTAAAAAATTACGATTTAAATAAGATAGATGAAATATTAAAAGAGCATAATATGGATTTAACCTACAGGGCTGAACAAATACCAATAGAAATGTTTATAGAGATTTCTAATAAATTATAAGGAGGATATATGGATTTATTTGATTATCAAATGCTTAAGTATAAATTTGCGCTTCAAGTACTTGAAACTCAGGTTAATATACTTATAGAAGACTTTACATTTAAAAATAAATATAATCCAGTTGAACATATAAAATCTAGAATAAAAACACGTGAAAGTGCTATAAAAAAATTACAAAATAAGAACTATCAAGTTAATTATGAAAATTTAGTTAATCATGTACATGATATGGTTGGTATAAGAATCGTATGTTCATTCTTATCTGATGTTTATGACATTATTAAATTAATTGAAAATTCAAGTATTATTAGGGTAAAAGAAAAAAAGGATTATATTAATAATCCTAAAGAAACTGGATATATGAGCTATCACTTAATTGTATATGTGCCAATACATTTAAATGGCCATGAAGAATATGTAGAGGCTGAAATACAAATAAGAACAAGTGCAATGGATTTTTGGGCTAGTTTAGATCATAAGATGCAATATAAGTTTCCATCTGTAATACCAGATGAAATAAAAAAGGAATTATACAATTGTTCTATGGATATAAAGAAACTAGATCAAAAAATGTTATATTTAAATGAAATAGTTAATAAATATAAGAATTAAATATCAAAACTTAAAAATTTGATATTTTTTTAAATTATTATACCATTTAATAATATAAAAATTTATATACTTGATGTCTTTAAATAAGAAATATTAATATAATTAAATAGGTGATTATTGATGAAACTTCTAGATAGTATATTATGGGCTAGTGCTACTATTTTAATTTTATATTCTGGCATATTTTATACATTTAAATTAAAGTTTGTTCAGTTTAGATTTATTGATATGTTTAAAAATTTATTTAAAAAAACTGATAGTAAGGTAAGTCCATTTGAATCATTAATGATAGTACTGGGAGGCAGAATAGGAGTAGGAAGTATTGCAGGTATTGCTTTATCTATATATCTAGGTGGAGTAGGAAGTATTTTTTGGATGTGGATAATAGGTTTTATTTCGGCTCCTTTATCATTTTCGGAGACAATACTGGGAATTAAATATCAAAAGAAAGTTAATGATGAATATATAGGCGGACCTAGTAATTATTTAAAATATGGGCTAAATAAACCTAATTTATCAAAATTATATTCATTTATAATTGTATTTAGTTATATTGGTGGATTTTTAAGTATACAAGCTAATACAATAACAACATCAATTGTAAATTATATCAATATTAATCCTTTAATAATTGGAATTACTCTTGCATTAATATCTTTTATTATTATACTTGGCGGAGTTAATAATATATCAAAAGTTTCAAAATATTTAGTACCTATTATGAGCCTTATTTATATACTAGCTTCTTTTTTTATAATAGTTATAAATTATGAAAAAGTACCTTTAGTTTTTATGAATATATTAAGTGATGCATTTAATTTTAAATCGTTTGGATTTGGAGTTATATCTAGTATGATAGTAGGTATTCAAAGGGGAATATTTTCAAATGAGGCGGGGTTAGGTACTGGTGCTATAGCGGCTAGCTGTGTAAATAGTAATCCAGCAAGTTGTGGATTTGTTCAAATGATAGGTATATATATAACAACGTTTTTAATTTGTACAGCAACAGCTTTAGTTATACTTACTACTGATAATATAGATGTTAATGTAATTAATGGTATTGAACTAACACAAGAAGCATTTATTATGAATTTAGGTAGTTTGGGTAATATAGTTGTAATATTATCGATAATACTTTTTGCTTTTTCCACAGTTTTATCTGGTTATTATGATGGTGAAGCAAGCTTAAAATCAATATTTCCAAACATTTCAAAAAATAAATTATTAATATTAAAAATAGTAACATTTGTAGTAATATTATTTGGTTCTATAACAAAAGCTAATTTAATATGGAGTTTTGTTAATATATTAACAAGCTTACTTGCTATAATAAATTCATATGCATTAATTAAATTATATAAAGAAGTTGTTTTTGAATATAAAAGATACAATAAATGTGGTAAAATAAAATAGGTGGTTGTATGAAAAATGACTATATAATTAATAAAAATTGGGATATTATCTTAGAAGATGAAATGAAAAAGGAATATTTTAAAAATTTAGGTGTATTTGTTAAAAATGAATATAGAACTAAAACATGTTATCCACAGTATAAAGATATTTTTAATGCTTTAAGATATACTGATTATGACGAGGTAAAAGTAGTAATATTAGGTCAAGATCCATATCATGGAGAAAATGAAGCTCATGGACTTTCTTTTTCAGTATTAGATGGTGTTAAGAGACCTCCTTCGTTAAATAATATATTTAAAGAGCTATATGATGATTTAGGCGTTAAAAGAACTACAAATGATTTAACTTCTTGGGCTATTCAGGGTGTTTTACTTTTAAACTCTATTATGTCTGTTGTAAAAGATACTCCATTATCTCATAAAGGAAGAGGCTGGGAAATATTTACAGATGATATAATTAGGTATTTAAATGAAAGAGAAAAACCTATAGTATTTATTCTATGGGGAAGTTATGCTAGAAGTAAAAAAGATCTAATTACAAATAAAAATCATTATATAATAGAGTCAGTTCATCCTTCTCCATTATCTGCAAATCGTGGATTTTTTGGAAGTAAACCTTTTTCTAAAACTAATAACTTTTTAGTTAAAAATGGAATGGAGCCTATTAATTGGTAGTATATAATATCTTCTTATAAATATTATTTTATAGGAGGATTTTTTTATGGAAATAATATTAGTTTTAATAATTTCTGTAAGTTTAAGTATGGATGCTTTTTCACTTTCACTAGCATATGGGACATTAAATTTAGATAAGCATTTAAAATATAAGTTAACCCTAATAGTTGCACTTTATCACTTTTTTATGCCATTACTTGGTATGTTTGTTTCAACATTTATTCCATATAATATTATAAATTCTAATGTTTTGGTATTTATAATATTAACTTTAATAGGTGTACAAATGATATTAGAAAGTAAAAAAGATAAAGAATATAAACGTATTATTACTTTATTTGATTTATTATTATTTGGTCTAGCTGTAAGTTTAGATAGTTTTTCAGTAGGCTTGGGGCTTAAAACAATAAATGAAAATTTTATAATGTGTTCTAGTTTTTTTAGTGTATGTAGTGGTTTTTTCACTTATATCGGTCTAATTTTAGGAAGTAAAATAAATAAAATGATTGGTTCATATTCTACTATTTTAGGAGGATTAGTTTTAGTAATTATTGGTATAACTTATTTGTTCAACTAATTCCTTGCTTTTAAATGAAAAAAAATATATAATTATATTAGTAAAATTAAATATCACATATATTAATTAATTACATAAAAATAAAGTAGTGGAGGCATTTATGAAAAAAATTAAAATTACTGGAGGAAAATAAAACAACAGCAATTTAAAGCAGGATACAGGGAAAATTTTTATTTGTATCTTGACTTGGAGTGAGCTTTAAGTGTTATGATTGATAAAAGAGGAACGCATAGGTGTTTGTAGAAAAAAATAGTGTTTATTTTACCATAGCAGAGAATATTACAGCGACGTGAAATTAGATAGCTAAAGTTTCTGCTTTAAAGTATATATGGGGGAAGGTTTGTTATGCGGGGGCTGAATAATGAAAAAAGATACGCCTTGCTGGACAGTCTGCGAGGGCTGCTGTTATTGGAGATGATCGTCTATCATTTTTTTTGGGACCTGGTGTATTTATTTGAGCAGGATTTGCCCTGGTTTCATAGCAGTTTGTGTTATTGGTGGCAGCAAAGTATTTGCTGGCGTTTTATTTTTCTATCAGGCTTTTGCTGGTCTTTAGGGAAAAGGGCTGTACGGCGTGCTGTGCAGGTTTTTGGGGGAAGTGTCCTGGTGATGGTTATAACGCATATTTTTGTGCCGGACCAGGCGGTTACCTTTGGCGTTTTATTCTTTCTGGGGTCAGGTATGCTGCTGCTGAAGCTGCTTGACCGGCTGCTGTGCAGGCTGGCTCCTGTCTGGGGCATTACAGCAAGTGGTATGTTATTTTTTCTGACCCGCAATATCAACGACGGTTATTTAGGTTTTGAGGAATGGAATTTTTTCAAAATACCGGAGCAGCTGTATCTGAATAAATTCACTACTTATGTAGGATTTACAGAAGCAGGATTTTTTTCCAGTGATTATTTTTCTTTAATGCCCTGGTTCTTTTTATATTTGGCAGGTTATTACTGTCTGCGTTTTTGTGAAGCTCTGGGCGGATTGCCTCAGATCTTCGATTATGGCAGCGGCTTCCTGAGTTTTTTCGGACGGAGGTCTTTGTTAGTCTATCTTCTGCATCAGCCGCTTTTGTACTTGCTGCTGACGTTGATTTTGGGTGGTAAGGTATTGCTTTAAGGAGAAGGAGTGTTGAGAGTATGGAATATCGTGAATTGGGAAAGACAGGACTGAAAGTGCCTGTATTGAGTTATGGTGCATCTTCGTTGGGTGGAGTTTTTCATTCTATTAAAGAAAGTGAGGCTATACAGTCTGTTTTTACAGCAGTAGAACATGGACTGAACTTTATTGATGTTTCTCCATATTACGGACATTATAAGGCAGAAACAGTACTGGGTAAGGCTCTTAAGGAGTTGCCAAGAGAATCGTTCATACTTTCAACCAAGGTGGGACGTTATGGCAAGGATGGTGTTAATACATGGGACTACTCGGGCAAGCGCGCACAGGAAAGTGTATACGAAAGTATGGAACGTCTGAATATAGATCATATTGACCTTATCAATGTTCACGATGTTGAGTTTTCGGATATGAACCAGGTGGTGAACGAAACATTGCCTGCTCTGGTGGAACTGAAGGAGAAAGGCCTGGTGGGTCATGTGGGTATAACCGACCTTCAGCTTGAAAACCTGAAATGGGTTATTGACCATGCAGCTCCGGACACAGTTGAGGCGGTGCTTAATTTCTGTCACTATTCGCTTAACGATGACAAACTTGTTGACTTCCTCGATTATTTCGATGAAAAGGGTGTAGGGGTGATAAACGCTTCACCATTTGGTATGGGACTTCTCACACAGAGAGGTGTTCCTGAATGGCATCCAGCCCCAAAATCACTGATTGAGGCATGTGCAAAGGCTGCGAAGTTTTGTAAGGAACAGGGATATCCTATTGAGAAGCTTGCAGTACAGTTCTCTGTTAGTAACCCAAGAATACCTACAACACTGTTCAGTTCGGCAAAATCAGAATCTGTACTTCAGAATATTAAATACATTGAGGAACCTATCGACTGGAGTCTTGTGGAAAAGGTTAAGGAGATAATAGGTGATCAACAAAGAGTAAGTTGGGCAAATTCATAAATACTGTTGCTATGGATTATACAATAATTGACGCTCACTCACATCTGTGGCTTTATCAGGATACTGAAGTAGATGGCCTGAAAATAAAAACTACAGAGAATGGTCAATCATTGTTTATGGGGGAGGTGAGACAAATGCTTCCTCCCTTTATGATTGACGGAAGAAATACGGCAGAGGTTTTCCTGGCAAATATGAACTATGCCCAGGTTGGAGGAGCTGTTGTTACTCAGGAGTATATCGATGGTATACAGAATGACTATCTACTAGAGGTCATGACAAATTATCCCGACAGGTTTTTCGTGTGCGGTATGTGTGAATTCAGGAAGCAGGGTTACTTTAATCAGACTGTTGAACTTATAGACAAAGGGTTTAAGGCCATAAAGATTCCAGGACACCGTCTGCAGCTAAAGGACGGAAGGGTGATGCTCAATTCGGACGAAATGATGAAGATGTTTCATTTGATGGAAGATAAAGGAGTGATTCTTTCCATAGATATGATAGAGGGAGACCTTCAGGTTGGCGAGATGGAAGAAATCATTTCAGAATGTCCGGGTTTGAAAATAGCCATCGGTCATTTCGGCATGGTTACAAAACCGGACTGGAAGAAGCAGATAATGCTTGCCCGCCATAAAAATGTAATGATTGAGTCTGGCGGTATCACATGGCTGTTCAATGACGAGTTCTATCCGTTCAACGGTGCTATAAGGGCTATCAACGAAGCTGCCGACCTTGTCGGTTTCGAGAAACTGATGTGGGGTTCCGACTATCCGCGCACAATTACAGCCATCACCTACAAAATGTCGTACGACTTTGTGATTAAATCAAAAGAATTGGAAGAGAGAAGCAAAAAACTTTTCTTGGGCGAGAACGCGAAAGCCTTTTACGGTTTCAAGAATCTGCCTGAGTTACCTTATATTAAAAACATGTCAGAATGAAAAACAAATATTTTATACCGCTTTTACTGATATTCAGCTTGTTCTTCATGTGGGCTATCAGCAGTAATCTGTTGCCTACAATGATCAGGCAGTTGATGAAAACCTGTGAACTGAACACTTTCGAGGCCTCTTTTACGGAGACCGCTTATTGGCTGGCTTACTTTATTTTTCCTATCCCGCTAGCTATGTTCATGGC
>ERZ859923.1070-NODE-1070-length-12597-cov-2.701882_pt1 | contig 12597 bp, 9 predicted proteins | sample MGYA00510116_ERZ859923 | MGnify/ENA primary metagenome ERZ859923 (study PRJEB30046, sample SAMN00715168) | human gut metagenome | study: EMG produced TPA metagenomics assembly of the A metagenome-wide association study of gut microbiota in type 2... | reverse complement strand
CATACTTAATGTCAGTTCCTACAAACAGATTGATAGCTGCTACTGTCTCAACGTCAACCCTTGTGAAGGTTTCGTCGTTTGTAATTAAATCATTCAGCTTTTCCTCATCTGACGCATTTTTCAATAACTCAAACAATGGCCTGAGCCCTGTCTCGAACTTGGAAAAGTCTGTAATCTCCAGTGGATTCAGCAAATTAATCCTGTAATCATTGATGAATGGGAGTATTCTTTCATCCATCTGTGGCATCATCTCTGCAAGGCTTCTTGGCCCATCCCACTGTGTAGTTCCAAGATACAGTGTGATTGTAATCACCGGTGTCAGCTTATCATCAAGTGTAAAGCCTGACAAAAACTCGTCCGAAGACCTGTAATCCTTATTTTTCCGGTGGCGTTTCTTTGCCTCGTTGACCTGCTCTCCGTAATTCAATGCATCATAAATCATAGTTTTAACAGGCATCGCATAATGAATGTCTGTCTGCGCTTCTGCTCCAATTAAGATAACATACATTTGCCCTGTATGCTTCACGGAAACACTTTTTAGCAAATCTCTCCATTTCTGCTTAACAATCTGCTTCTTATCAATACCGAAAACTGATAACACCTCTGTGGTGTCACATTCCTTTAAATCCTCCGGTTTGATAACCTTCTCTCCGTCAAACAATACATAATTACAGATTTCACTAAACCTCGTATTGTCCGACAAATACTCCTTTGCCTTCGAGTCCTTTGTACCCAAATTAACCTCCTCTTCTTGTGTGAGCAGGAAAATCTGAAGTCGAATAAAAATACTGTATACTTATGCTTTCCACGTATATGATGTGTACAATAATCACTTATATAAAAGCCGGCAAAATCCCCACCCCCGCTTTTCTCGCAATGTTTTCACATCTGACATTTCAATTTTCCTGCTATTAACTGGTAACATAAAGCATTGAAAATTTCCATGTCTTTGTCGAAAAATGCGAAGTGGTCTGCCCTCTTCAAAGTGATACACACCGGAAAAATATGCTGTGGTGTCGTATTTACAGAAATATAATGCTTTGAGTTGATTGTAACACAGAGAGGAAAGTTTGTCATCAAATTTCTCTCTAAAAGACAAGGGTAAAAGACGAGGGTCTAAAATGAATATATGCTTACTTTTTATTCTCTAATCAAACCCTTATTACACAAAAACCGCGCAAGCCAATCTCCTCCGATGCACTTGCGCGATTTCGTCTGATATACACATACCAAAATTATTATTTACATTTGCTACAGCATTTGACTGTTTTATGCATTCTCAATCTCTGTCTTATACTTTTCAAGAATCATATTCTGGATATTCTCGCGTGTGGCAGAGTTAATCGGATGGGCTATATCCCTGTACTCGCCATCGTTTGCCTTACGGCTTGGCATGGCGATGAAAAGTCCCTTTTCTCCTTCGATTACCTTAATGTCATGTACCACGAATTCATCATCGATTGTGATTGACACAACCGCCTTCATCTTGCCCTCTTTTTCTACCTTACGAATTCTGATGTCTGTAATCTGCATATTTTTGTCCCCCTGGTCTGTTTTTAAATTACATATCTTACATTTTTTTCTTTTACTATCATGACTCCATCCTCACCACAATAGCAGGTGTTTGGATTGATGGTTCCACGACTCTCTACGATGCAATTTTCGAGGTGCACATTGTCGCCTATGTAGACGTCATTGAGCAGCACGCAGTTCTTCACGGTAGTGTTTTTGCCCACAAATACCTGCTTGAAAAGCACCGAATCCTCCACGCTTCCGTTTATGATACAGCCACTTGATACGAGGCTGTTTGAAATGTCTGAGCCCGGATTAAACTTGGCCGGTGGCAGGTCGTCCACCTTTGAGCAGATGGTCGGCTCCTCCCTGAAGAAATAGCTTCTGATGTCAGGTCTTAAGAAATCCATATTGGTCTTGAAGTATGCATCAATATCAGCGATATTGTTCCAGTATGAATTTATCTTGTAGCCATATATTTTCTTTACATTTTTGTAGCGCACGAGGATATCATTTACGAAATCGAATCTGTTTTCCTCAGCTGCCGCCTCCAAAAGCTCTATGAGCTGTCGTCTCCTGATGACATAGATACCTGTGGAAATGGTGTTGGATGAGGCCTCGATTGGCTTTTCATCAAACTCTGTGATTCTTGACTCATCATCCATGCGTACCACACCAAAACGGCTGACATCGTCGTTGTACATCATGTCCTTGCATACCACTGTAATGTCTGATTTTTTCTCGATGTGAAAATCAAGCACTCTGTTGAAATCCAGCTTGTATACACAGTCACCGCTGCTGATGATGACATATGGCTCATGACGTCTCTTGAGAAAATCAATGTTCTGATACATCGCATCTGCCGTGCCCCTGTACCAGTCACTGTTGTCCGCTGTGACTGTAGGTGTAAAGAGGAATAAGCCCCCCTGCTTTCTGCCAAAATTCCACCATTTTGATGAGCTTAAATGCTCATTCAGTGAGCGTGCATTGTACTGGGTCAGTACTGCGACAGTCTGTATATGTGAGTTTGACATGCTGCTGAGCGCAAAATCTATGCTTCTGAAGCTGCCTGCTACCGGCAGGGCCGGTACTGCTCGTTTTGCTGTCAGTTCCTTCATCCTATTATTGTTGCCGCCGGCCAAAATTATTCCTATTGCCTTCATTTTCCGTCACCTGCCTTGATAATAACTTCTCCGCCCTCAAGCACACCGTCTTTGTAATCCTCTTCGTATGTAACACCGGAGATTGCTGTATTTTTGCCTATCTTTACCCCGTCCGGTATCACAGAATCTTCTCCTATAGTGACCAGCCCAAATGAGTATATGCTCTCATTTAATACGTTCGGCTTCTCCTGTCCGAAGCCAAGTGTCACATTATCGCCCACCTTGCAATTTTCGGCAATGATGGACTTGTCTATCGTGACATTGGAGCCTATCTCCGTGTCACACATGATGATGGAATCACGTATTACTGCGCCTCTTCCAATCTTGACGTTGGCACCTATAACAGAATGCTCCACATGACCATAGCATTCACAGCCCTCACCCATGATGCTTCGCTCCACATGACCTCCTTTGGCTATATAAAGTGGCTCGATTGCATCATTCTTTGTATAAATCTTCCAATACTCCTCGTACAGATTGAACTCCGGAATGAGGTCCACAAGCTCCATATTGGCCTCCCAGTATGAGCCCAGTGTACCTACGTCCTTCCAGTATCCGTTGAACTCGTATGCAAACATACGTCTGTCGTTTTCAAAGCAGTATGGTATGACATGCTTGCCAAAATCACAGTTTTCCTGATCCTTTAATGCAAGTAATGCTTCCTTTAGCACCGGCCATGAGAATATGTAAATGCCCATTGATGCGAGATTGCTGCGCGGATGAACCGGCTTTTCCTCAAATGCATTGATGCGCTTATCATCATCGGCTATGACGATACCAAATCGGCTGGCCTCCTCGATAGGCACCGGCATGGTTGCTATGGTCACATCGGCATTGTTTTCCTTGTGGAAATCAAGCATCACCTCATAGTCCATCTTGTAAATATGGTCTCCTGACAGTATCAACACATAGTCCGGGTTGTAACTGTCTATATACCTCATATTCTGGTAGATTGCATTGGCTGTACCTGTGTACCACTCGCTGTTGCCGCTCTTCTCATAAGGAGGCAGTATTGCCACTCCTCCATTATTCCTGTCGAGGTCCCACGGAATACCTATTCCGATGTGGCGGTTAAGTCTGAGTGGCTGATACTGTGTAAGTACACCCACTGTATCAATTCCTGAATTGATGCAGTTGCTAAGCGGAAAATCTATGATTCTGTACTTTCCACCAAACGAAACTGCCGGTTTTGCTACGTTCGCTGTCAGAACACCAAGTCTGCTGCCTTGACCACCTGCTAAAAGCATGGCTATCATTTCTTTCTTAATCACGTTATCACTCCTCGTCTGTCCTAATTTTTGTTGTGCCCATCCGGTCCCCACCACTTGTTTCTGTAATAACCGTATCTGTAATGCTTCCATAATAAATCACAATTGTTTCCATATAAATTATAGTTGCTGCTGCATAAATTGCAGTTACTGCCATATACTTTAACCCCATAAAATTCATATGGTCCGGATGAATTATTTTTATAAAAAAATTATACCACAGCCGCATTACCACTTCAACATTTTTCACAAAATCAAATAATATTTTTCTTTTTTTTCGACATTTTGCACAAGTGCCATTTATCGTATATCTGTTTAACCTGCTATGGTTCTTATCATTTGAAAGTCATGCCTGCTTTCACCTTATTTTTCCTTTGCAAATACTATATTTAGTTGTATAATTAATATAAAGTAACTATTCAGAACAAGAAAATCTGTTGCTTACATGCAATCATGACGCATCGGCTTTTTGTTCTCAGTGTTTCTTAATAGTTAAAATATAAATTATAATAAATCAGGCAGGTAAAATTAATGTATAAAATAGATTTCAGCAAACCAATACACATCCATTTCATAGGCATCGGCGGTATCAGCATGAGCGGTCTCGCAGAGATTCTGCATGAGGAGGGCTTTACAATTTCCGGCTCCGATTCAAAGGAATCAGACCTCACAAAGACTCTTGCTGCCAAGGGCATAAAAGTCATATATGGCCAGAGCGCAGACAATATCACCTCCGGTATCGACCTGGTGGTTTACACTGCTGCTATCCATGAAAGCAATCCTGAGTTTGCCGCAGCAAAGGCAGCCGGTATTCCAATGCTTACCAGAGCCGAGCTTCTCGGACAGATTATGGACAATTACGATTATTCTATCGCTGTAGCCGGCACACACGGCAAGACTACCACCACATCCATGATCAGCGAGATTCTTCTCGCCGCCCAGACAGATCCTACCATTTCCGTAGGTGGTATTTTGTCATCTATCCACGGCAATCTGCGTGTGGGCGATTCAGAGTACTTCATCTCTGAGGCGTGTGAGTACACAAACAGCTTTTTGAATTTCAGACCACGCTACAGTATTATTTTAAATATTGAGGCTGAGCATCTGGATTTCTTTAAGGATATCAACGACATCAGGCATTCCTTCCGCGAGTATGCATCAAACACTCTCGCAGGCGGTGCTACCATCATCAACGGTGAGATTGACCGCTATGAAGAGATTGTCGCAGGTCTTCCTCAGAAGATTATCACCTATGGCTTTGATTCAAAATATGATTTCTATCCGGAAAATATAACCTATGACGATAAAGCTTGTGCATCTTTTACAGCTATGAGACAGGGTAGTCCACTTTTCGACGTAAAACTCTCTGTTCCGGGCGCTCACAATGTAAGCAATGCGCTCGCAGCCATAGCTTTATCCACCACACTCGGTCTAGATGAGGAGTCTATCCTCACAGGCCTTGACAAATTTGGCGGTGCTGACAGACGTTTCCAGTACAAGGGCAAGGTAAACGGCGTCACAATCATTGATGACTACGCTCACCATCCAACCGAGATCCGCGCAACACTGACAGCTGCACAGAAATATCCACATGACAGGCTTGTACTTTGCTTCCAGCCACACACCTATTCCAGAACCAAGGCATTCTTAAATGATTTTGCCGATGTTCTTTCAATGGCAGATGTTGTGGTGCTTGCTGATATCTATGCTGCGCGTGAGCAGAACACATATGGTATCTCATCTAAGGATATCCTGAATTTATTGCTCGAAAAAGGTGTGAATGCGCACTATTTCCCATCATTTGAGGAAATCGAGAAATTTTTATCAGAAAATTGTGTAAACGGTGACCTGTTGATAACAATGGGTGCTGGAAATGTTGTAGAAATCGGCGAAGACCTGCTTAAGAAATAAGTTATCCACGTTATCCACATACAAAATGTTAACAACTCTCATTTTGTGTGTGGATTTTTTAAATAATTTTCAACAGCTTATATACCCTGTGATACATTGATTTTTCAATTATTTTACACAGTTATCCACGTTATCCACATTTTTTTGTGGACTCGGAAAGCCCGAGTTTACAAGGCTTGTAGCACTTTTACCATCTTCACACAGTTAAAATATTGTGCTATAATTGCTCACAGGTTAAGCGAAAGAGAGTTTTTTTATATGACAGCGATAAACATTAGCAGTGACATAGCAACATCATTCACTACTGTGTCAGATATTTTTATAGATCAATACATGCCAAAGGCAAACGGTGAGTTTGTCAAGGTATACCTTTATCTGCTCCGTGCGACAGGCTCCGGGGCAGGCATAGCAACTATTTCAGAGATTGCTGATCATTTCAGCAATACTGAAGCCGACATCATACGTGCCCTCAATTACTGGGCCTCTGAGGGCATTTTGCAGGTGCAAACCGGCGCTGATGGTCAGATTATTGGAATCAACCTCTGCAGTCTTTCTGTATCCGGTATGCAGGCTGCTCAGAGTAATATACAAAGCGCTGTGGCTGATAATGCCGCGCAGAATAATTTGCAAAACGGTGTTATTAATAATGCTACACAGAATAATTTGCAAAACAGCGTGGTTAATAATGCTGCGCAGAATATTTCTACCGCGAATATTCGGATGCAGGATTCTGTTGTGGAAAAGCTTAAGAGCCAGACTCCTGACAAGCCTGCTTCTTCACAGAAGGAATACACACTTGATGAGATTAAGGAGTTTAGAAAGAATCCTGACATTTCAGAGCTTTTCTTTATTATAGAGACATATCTGAAGCATACGCTTTCATCCACAGACACCAATATGGTGCTCTACTGGCTGGACGAGCTTCATTTTTCTACCGACCTGGTGGAGTATCTCGTAGAGTACTGCATTACCAAAGGACATTCAAGCCTTCGTTACATGAACAAGGTCGCTCTCGGCTGGGCCGATGCCGGCATAAAGACCGTAGACCAGGCAAAGGACGATGCAGCCGCTCATTCACAGATTTACTATTCTGTAATGAAGGCTCTAGGCATCACAGGCCGCAATCTGGTTGACTCTGAGGTGTCACTCATCAACAAATGGGTCGGCGAATACGGTTTCGATATAGAGCTTGTAAAAGCCGCCTGCAGTAAAACTATTTCAGCTATCCAGAAGCCAAGCTTCGAGTACACAGACTCGATACTCGCGAACTGGAGGAAAAAGGATGTACATACATTAAAGGATGTTGAAGTGCTTGATGCCAACTTTGCCAAGGCCAATAAAGCCTCTGCTACAGGCTCATCACAAGGCACAAATGCTGCAAACGGTTCCTCAAAACCAAAAAGCAATAATTCAAGTTCCAAGAATAAATTTAACAACTTCAATCAGCGAAACAATGATTACGACAAGCTGGAGAAGCTGTTTCTGAATTCTACGGTATGATTTTTCAAGTTAGATTTACACATCCCAAGGAGGATATATGGCACTTACCAATGCTCAATATGATGAGATAATGCGAGGCTACGATAAACGCCAGCTTCAGAACAAATACATACATGACAAGCGTATTGAGGAAGCCTATCGCAAGGCGCCCCGCCTCAGGGAAATTGACTCAGAGATTGCATCCGCATCTGTCAGGCAGGCGTACAGGCTTATGGATGGTGATGAGAATGCTCTCGCCGCTTTACGCCTTGCAATCGAGGACTATAAGGAGGAGCGTGCTGCTCTTCTATCCACACTCGGATATCCGCTTGATTATTTTGAGCCTATTTACACCTGCCCCGATTGCCACGATACAGGATACATAGACGGTCAGAAATGTCATTGTTTCAAGCAGGCTATTATCAATACCGTTTATTCGCAATCCAATATCAGGGAGATTTTGTCTCGTGAGAATTTTTCCACGCTCTCATTTGATTATTACTCAGATGAGCAGAAAAATCCTGCGACAGGGCTGTCTGCTCTTGCCACAGCAAAGCTTGCAGTGACGAACTGTCATGAATTTATAGATAATTTTGAAAACAAACCTAAAAACATATTTTTCTACGGTAATACCGGTGTCGGAAAGACTTTTTTATCTAATTGCATTGCAAAAGAGCTTTTAGATGCAGGTTACTCCGTAATTTACTTTACAGCATTCCAATTATTTGATATATTAAGCAAAGGTGTGTTTGAAAAGGATGCAGATGCCATCGCAGCGCACCAGAATATATTCGACTGTGATTTACTTATCATAGACGATCTCGGAACCGAGCTTTCCAACTCATTTACCACATCACAGCTTTTCCTTTGTGTAAATGAGCGTATACTGCGACAGAAATCTACTATTATTTCCACTAATCTGAATCTGGAGCAGATAGCAGAGATTTACTCCGAGAGAACACTTTCAAGAATTTCAAGCAATTATAGTTTTATCAAGCTCTTCGGAGATGACATACGAATTAAAAAGCGTCTTTCCAAATAGCGCTTTTTATATATATTTAGTTTATTTATTATATGGTTATATGGAGGAATAACAATGCCAAACGATGAGAGAATTTTGGAGACTATGCCAACCGGTACACTTGGACTTGTTGCAACTGACAGTTGTATAGGTCTTGCCCAGAAGGTAGATGCATACTTACAGGGCTGGAGAGAGCACAGAGAGCACCAGCATGCTAACGAGAGTGCTTTCAAGGACTACTACAAAAACAGCTACATTATCAAGCCTTCTACACCTAGATTCGGTTCCGGCGAGGCTAAATGTGTTATCAACCAGTCAGTTCGTGGTTATGATCTGTACATCATGGTAGATGTAACCAACTACAGTCTTACCTACACAGTATGCGGTCAGACAAACCACATGTCACCTGATGACCACTACGCAGACTTAAAGCGTGTTATCGCTGCAGCCGGCGGAAAAGCAAGAAGAATCACAGTTATCATGCCTTTCCTTTATGAGAGCCGTCAGCACAGACGTACAGGCCGTGAGTCTCTTGACTGTCCATTGGCTCTTCAGGAGCTTATCAACATGGGTGTAGACAATATCATCACCTTCGATGCTCATGACCCTCGTGTGGTAAATGCTATTCCTCTGAACGGCTTTGAGAATGTAATGCCTTCTTACCAGTTCATTAAGGGCATCTTAAAGAACGTAAAGGATATCACTATTGATGCTGACCATCTTATGATTATCTCTCCTGATGAGGGCGCTACAAACCGTGCTATCTACCTTGCAAACGTACTCGGAGTAGACATGGGTATGTTCTACAAACGTCGTGATTACAGCCGTATCGTTGACGGACGTAACCCTATCGTAGCTCATGAGTTCCTCGGAACAAATGTGGAGGGTAAGGATGTTCTTATCATCGATGATATGATTTCTTCAGGTGAAAGTATGATTGATACAGCAAGAGAGCTCAAGAAGCGTAAAGCTAACAGAATCTTTGTTGTTTCTACATTCGGTCTCTTTACAAACGGCTTTGCTTCATTTGACAAGGCTTACGAGGAGGGTCTCATCTACAGAGTAGTTACAACAAACCTTATCTACCAGTCACCTGAGCTTCTCTCTAAGGAGTACTATATCAGCTGTGACATGAGCAAATACATCGCATACCTCATTGATACATTAAACCACGACTGTTCTATCAGTGATCTTCTCTCACCATATGACAGAATCAAGAAGTGTGTTCAGAAGTACAATGACGAGCAGGCTGCAGCAAAAAATAAATAATTAAGCGCATTTATAAAAAGCCGTGTGAAATTAATATATACCCCTCTTACTGGATATCCAGTGAAAGGGGTATTTTTATGCGTTACAGTTACGAATTCAAACCAAAGGCAGTCGAACTATACATGCAAATAAGACGCATCAGTTTTTCTCAAAGTTTAGAATAATTATCTTAGTAATATAAAAAACCAGAGAAGTGAGTGTCATCCACTCAAATCTCTGGTTTAATTTAGTCTAAGATTTATACCGATTAAATATTAAACTAACTCAAGGAGAACCTCTAAAGCTCCGTCACCTTTACGCTGCCCAATCTTAACGATTCTTGTGTAACCACCGTTACGATCAGCATACTTAGGAGCGATCTCATCGAATAACTTGTTTGTTACATCGATAGTCTTTGTTCCCTTCTTTGTGCCGTCAGACTCTTTAGCTGTGTAAAGAACCTTGAGCATCTGTCTTCTGGCATGAAGACGTGAAGCAGAATCCTTCTTGATCTTCTTCTCTACTTCGTCATAAACAGTAACTTTCTTTCCGTCTACAACCTCTTTTACTCTCTTGCCATCTTTGTCCTTGCGGGCAACCTTAGCTGTTACAGTAACCTCTTCGAAGTTGTCTTTCTCTTTTACTGCTAATGCGATAAGACCCTCAGCGATCTTACGAACCTCTTTAGCCTTAGCCTCTGTAGTAACGATCTTTCCGTTAACAAGAAGCTGTGTAACCTGACCTCTGAGTAAAGCCTTTCTCTGGCTTGATGTTCTGCTTAACTTACGATATTTTGCCATTTTAATTTCCTCCATTTGTGGGACATCCGGTCACGCTCTTCGGTCTTACTGCCAGACATCGTATCTTGTTGTGATAAAGCTTTGCCTTATTTCAAAAAGCAAATGCTCAAATCAGTTGCCACTCATGTATCAGACATGGTCACGCTCTTTGGTCTTACTGGCCCTGCCGCTATGAGTTTTGTCACACATAAATATAAATATGATATTTAAAATTTATATATGACCAATTTATTTAGAAGAATCAGTGCAAGGATTATTCGAATGAATTATTCCTCAGTCTGATTTAACTCTAAACCTAATTCTTTTAATTTTGCTAAACCTTCCTCTAAAGACTTGCGACCAAGGTTACGAACCTTCATCATGTCCTCAGGTGTTCTATTGATAAGCTCTGCAACAGTGTTGATTCCTGCACGCTTTAAGCAGTTGTATGAACGAACTGAAAGCTCAAGCTCATCGATGTTCATCTCAAGAACCTTCTCCTGAGCATCGTTTTCCTTCTCGACCATAACGTCAACCTGCTGTGCTGCTTCTGAAAGATCGATGAACAGATTTAAGTGCTCACTTAACACCTTAGCTGCAAGGCTGACTGCCTCGTCCGGCTCCAATGTACCATTTGTAAATACATCTAATGTAAGCTTATCGTAATCTGTAACCTGACCTACACGGGTATTCTCTACAGTAAGGTTAACACGCTCAACAGGAGTGTAGATTGAATCTACAGCAAGAACTCCGATTGGTGTATCCTCGTTCTTGTTCTTCTCTGCTCCGACATAACCTCTGCCGTTTGTGATTGTAAGCTCCATGTAAAGCTTAGAATCTGCACCACCATTCAAGTGTGCAATCTCTAACTCAGGATTCAAAATCTCGATATCTGAATCAACCTGAATATCGGCTGCTGTAACAACGCCTTCACCTTCGAATTCGATATATGCAACCTTTGGTTCATTTGTAGAACTATTATTGCGAATTGCAAGGTTCTTGATATTCATGATGATTTCTGTAACATCTTCCTTAACACCAGGAATAGAGCTGAATTCATGTAAAACACCATCAATCTTGACCTGGCTTACTGCAGCGCCCGGTAAAGAAGAAAGCATGATACGTCTTAAAGAGTTTCCAAGTGTTGTACCGTAACCTCTCTCTAATGGCTCTACAACAAATCTGCCATATGTCTTGTCTTCTGAAATTTCTGCGATTTCAATTTTTGGTTTTTCAAAATCGAACACTTCAAATTCCCTCCTTCTCGGGTATCGTTGTTATATGTTATCAAAGAGTGGATAAGCCGGGAAATAAATCCCCGGCAAATCAACCTAATTTTACTTAGAATATAACTCGACGATGAGCATCTCATCTACAGGAACATCAATCTGCTCACGTGTAGGTAAGTCTTTTACAGTTCCCTGTAATTTCTCAGCATCTACGTCTAACCACTCTGGAACGATTCTTCCGCCAGCTACCTCGACGATATCTTTCATTCTCTGAGTATTCTTTTTGCTCTCTTTAATTTCGATAACATCGCCAGCCTTTACAAGGTATGAAGGGATGTTAACAGCTTTTCCGTTTACTGTAACGAACTTGTGATCAACGATCTGTCTAGCTTCTTTTCTTGTTCTAGCAAATCCAAGACGGAAAATTACGTTGTCAAGTCTTGACTCAAGGATTGTCATAAGGTTGAGACCTGTTAATCCTTTCATCTGATCTGCTTTCTTGTAGTAGTTACGGAAAGGCTTCTCTAAAACACCATAGATGAATTTAGCTTTCTGCTTTTCTCTTAACTGAAGTCCGTACTCAGACACCTTTCTGTTTGCTCTTGTAAGGTTTCTTCTAGACTTCTTATCATATCCTAAATAACTTGGCTCTAAACCAAGTGATCTGCATCTCTTAAGTACAGGTACTTTATTAACTGCCATTTTAATCTATACCTCCTGATTAGACTCTTCTACGTTTTGGTGGACGACATCCATTGTGAGGTACCGGAGTAACGTCTCTGATTGATGTAACCTCAAGACCACATGCTGAAAGGGCACGAATAGCTGCCTCTCTTCCTGAACCAGGTCCTTTAACGAATACGTCAACTGTCTTTAATCCGTGGATTAAAGCTGCCTTTGTAGCTGTTTCAGCTGCCATCTGTGCAGCATATGGAGTAGATTTCTTTGAACCTCTAAATCCAAGACCACCGGCACTTGCCCATGATA
>ERZ859923.1069-NODE-1069-length-12602-cov-1.806089_pt1 | contig 12602 bp, 14 predicted proteins | sample MGYA00510116_ERZ859923 | MGnify/ENA primary metagenome ERZ859923 (study PRJEB30046, sample SAMN00715168) | human gut metagenome | study: EMG produced TPA metagenomics assembly of the A metagenome-wide association study of gut microbiota in type 2... | reverse complement strand
ATAATGAAATAAAACAACTTATTTGGGATAAAATGTTAGAAAATGAGCAATTATTTCCTAAAAAAGGTTTTGAATTTAGTGTTGTACTAGAAGATAATTGTAGAAATATAAAACATCCAATACCTTACGAACTTCACGGTAGCAGAGATTGGATAGAAAGATATAAGGAAGATAAAACAATAGTCATCAATGATGATTATAAAGTTGACCCTGATCTAGCAAGTCATTTCAATGTTATAAATGTTCCAAATGATAAGATGGATTTTGGTAAGCCATCAAAAGAAGTGTTTTCAAAAGTACCAAAGGAATATATTATAGATTCTAATTATTCTGATACATTGGATTGTGTAGAAGAAATTGTTAATAATCCTGTATATTGTATTTTAAATTTATGTAGATTTTATGCACTAATCAGGGATGATTTAACTTTATCAAAATATGATGGTGGTAAATGGGCATTAGAAAATATGAACTCAAATTATAATGATGTTATTAAAAATGCTATGGAAGATTATTTAAGTGATACAAATAATAGTTATGATAATACAAGATTAAAGGAATTTGCACAAGAAGCAATTAGTTTAATTAATGATTGTGTAGATACTAATAAAATTAGAAAATAAAATTGTAGATGGAGTTGAGATAGATGGAATATAAATTATTAGAAGAACAAGATTTGGGACTTATGTTAGATTTTGTTGATGATGAAAATACAAAATATAATGTAGATGTTTTAAAAAAATTTATAGATAATAAAAATGATTTTGGATTTATTGCAAAGATAAATAATAAGATAGTAGGTTTTGCTTTTGGATATATTCTTTTGAAACCAGATGGAAGAAAAGTATTCTATCTTGACGCTATTGATGTTATGCCTGATTATCAAGGCAAAGGTTATGGAACGGGTTTAATATCATTTGCTCGTGATTATGCTAAAACTATTGATTGTTATAAAATGTATTTAATAACGAATAGAAGCAATATTTCTGCTTGTAAATGTTATGAAAAAGCAGGAGGAATAAATAAAGTAGATGATGAAATTATTTATGTGTATGATTTTAAGGAGAAAAACTAATGGATATAAAAAAGATAATAGAAGAAAAATGCAATATAGTTGTTGATAGTATAAAGTTGATTGGTGAGGGTTATGACAGCAAAGCATACATTGTAAATAATGAATATGTTTTCAAAATCAAATTTAGTGCTAATAAGAAAAAAGGGTATGAAAAAGAAAAAGCAATATATGATTTTCTAAACAAAAAATTAAATACAAATATTAAAATACCAAATATAGAATATTCATATATAAGTGAAGAATTATCTATTTTAGGATATAAAGAAATTAAAGGAACTTTTTTAACACCAGAAATATATTTTGCCTTATCAAAAGAAAAGCAAGAATTATTAAAGCAAGATATTGCTATGTTTTTAAGACAAATGCACGATTTAGATTATAGTGAAATAAGTTCATATACGATAGACAATAAACAAAATGTTTTAGAAGAATATCAATTACTTAAAGAAACAATATATGATAGTCTTACTGATATTGAAAAACAATATGTAGAAGAATTTATGCAAAGATTAAATAGTACAACTATATTTGATGGTAAAAAATGCTTATGCCATAATGATTTTAGTTGTAATCATTTATTACTTGATGATGAAAATAGATTATGTGGTGTAATAGATTTTGGAGATTCTGGAATTATAGATGAATACTGTGATTTCATATATTTGCTAGAAGATAGTGAAGAAGAAATTGGCGTGTCTTTTGGAGAAGATATATTAAGATTATACGGAAATATTGATATTTCAAAAGCAAAGGAATATCAAGATGTTGTAGAACAATATTATCCAATAGAAACTATTGTATATGGTATTAAAAATAATAGACCTGATTTTATAGAAAAAGGTAGAAAAGAGATTTATATAAGAACTCGCAAAGATGAAAAATTAAGGAAGTGATGATATGGTTAAAAACTATCCGGAAGAAGTAGAAGAACAAGTTGATAAAATAAAGAAAGTTTTATAAATGGTGGTACAAATGGATATATATGATTTAATGAAACAAGTTAATGACGCATTCAATCAAAGATACTGTTTCAGCAGTAAAAGAAAAAATAGTAAGCGGTACGGCTTTACTATTTTAGACAATTCAAATTTGTAGGGGAGTTTTAAGGCTCCCCTATAAAAATGGCTATTTATCAACTGTTTGTTGTGACATAGCCTTTCTGTTTTAATGCAATTTTAATCGCCAGTCGGTTATAGTGAACAAAACCCAAACAGGAGACTAAAATGCAGGATATCATCAACGGGCGCTGCGGCTGGTGCGGAACAGACAGTCTTTATGTGAAATATCACGATGAAGAATGGGGCAAGCCCGTCAGCGACGATAACGTATTGTTTGAATTTCTGGTTTTGGAAAGCGCCCAAGCCGGCCTGAACTGGCTGACCATTCTAAAAAAACGCGAAGGATACCGCCGGGCTTTTTGCAATTTCAGCATTGAACTGACTGCACAAATGAGCGATGAAGACATTGAAAAACTGATGACTTTCGACGGAATTATCAAAAACCGGCTTAAAATAAAATCAGCCGTTACCAATGCCCGCCTTTTTTTGGGCATACAAAAAGAGTTTGGCAGCTTTCATAATTATATTCTGTCTTTTTTCCCCGGGAAGAAGCCGATTGTCAACCATTTCCGCTCCTTAAGCGAGGTTCCCGCCTCATCGCCGGAATCAGACGCCATCAGCAAAGATATGAAAAAACGGGGTTTTAAATTCTTCGGTACGACGATTTGTTATGCCTTTTTACAGGCGACGGGATTTGTTGACGACCATTTGGCCGACTGCATCTGCCGAAAAACTTATTAGTCGAATAAATACAAAAAAAAATCTCCCTGAAGGAGATTTTGAATTGGTGGGAGTGGCAAGACTCGAACTTGCGACCTCTACGATGTCAACGTAAATTCTATTTGTTTTATATTATTTTCTTATTTTCCATTATATATTCTAATTGCTTATTTTTCAACAACTTTATATTGACTTATGTTTTCTCAACGATTATGTTAAATGAATAAATTTACTAAAATTAGTTCCCTATATGTTACCTGAGAGAGCAATATGCCTAAACTATCTAAAAGTTTTATAAATCAAATTAAAGACCTTTCCTATCCAGACAAAACCTTTACAGATGATGAAATAAAAAAATTAGCCATTCGTATTCAAGGAAACAAAAAATCTTGGATTTTGACTTACAGAATGAATGGGAAACAAGAAAAAATGACTTTAGGTTCAATATTTGAACGAACACCTGAAGATGTAAGGGCTGAAGCTATTGAATTACTTGACATGATTAACAAAGGAATCAACCCCAAAGACCACCGCAATCAAGCTCGTAATATTTTGAACATATCGGAACTATGCGACCTATATATGACTGAAGGTGTTACGCACAAAAAAGAATCCACTCTTAAAATTGACAAAGGCAGAATAACTCATCATATAAAACCCCTTATTGGAAATATTCGACTTTCCGAACTCAATACCGGGGATATAGAAAGAATGATGATAAAAATTATGAACGGCGATATTAAATCAGCGCAAGAACAATGCAAAAAAAGAGGACGAAGCCGTGTCACAGGAGGTAAAGAGGCGGCCAATAGAACAGTTCAACTTCTTAGTGCTATTTTAAATTTTGCTAGACATAGAGAACTCATTGATAAGAATCCTGCTAAATTTGTAAAAAGACCTAAAACGCCAGCAAAAGAAACTTTCTTAGACCCACAAGATATAAAGCACTTAGGAACAATTCTTAAGCACCCCCTTTATTGTGATAAGAAAGAGGCCATTAATGCTATTAAGCTTTTATTGTTAACAGGATGCAGGAAGAATGAAATTTTGTCTTTGCGCTGGGATTTTATTGATTTTGACAATCAATGTTTTCGTTTTCCAGACACCAAAACCGGAAAACAAAATAGAGTCTTTGGAATTGCAGCCCTAAGCCTCTTAAAAGAGATTAAATCAAAAAATAGGTCTCCTTGGGTATTTCCGGCAACAAAAGGAAATGGACATTACGTTGGTCTTCCCAAAATCTTTAATAGAATCTGCTCTTCCAAGCTGGAAGATAGCCCTGCAGATAGTGGAACTGTTTTTTATAGACCAGATATAACTCTTCATTCATTGAGACATACATTTGCCAGCATTGCAAATTTACTTGGATACAACGACTTTACAATAGCAGGAATGCTTGGACATCGCATCCGAAGCACAACTGCTCGTTACAGTCACAATGTTGACAGTGCTCTTATATTAGCCGCAAATCAAGTATCTGAATTTATTAATAACCTTTTAGAAGGGGGGCAACAATGAGCTCTTCTCAAAATAAAAATAACTATGTTAGAAAACGAGAAAACAGATTTGAAGATGTAACACGCCATAAAATTTCAAGACCAGGTTTTATAAAAACGCCAGAAGAAAATATGCAAAAATATCTTTCAGAAGTAGCTGCAGCTGAAAAAGCTCTATATAACCACTACAATCTTGAATATAATAAATTGCTTAATGGCCACAAATTAGCCATATGCTTAGCAAAAGAATTTATTCCCGGTTTTTTAGCAGAAGACTACGCTCTTGGAAGGCCTCAGGAAATAGATGAGTTCGACCAATTAGCATTGTGTATGTGTGTTCGTATTATTCAACTGGAGCACGATGGAGAAAAAATATCTATTGAAAACGCCTTAACAGAAGTAAAAAAACGTTGGAAATACTCATCTTCAGTAGCATCTCTTCGTGCCCGTTATTATGAGTATCTGAAAAGCAAAATTTGTACTATACTGCTTGACAGAATCAAGGATCATAAGCAAGTTATGCTTGAGATATTAGAAGATATTTTTAATAGATAATTTTGTACAAAAAAGATAATTCTTTTAATGTGCAAAATTGGGACATCTAATCTCCTTAAAACAAATTAACGTAAAAAATTAAGGAGAAAATTATGGATACAAAATATTTTACACGTAAAGAAGCCGCAGAATATCTCTCAAAAACTCTAGGCTTACCTACCAGCCCTAAAACTTTGGCAAAATTAGCAACTATTGGCGGAGGTCCCGAATACCAACGCTTTGGAACTAGACGCGTCGTTTATACGCTAACATCTATCACGAAGTGGGCTCAAGCAAAACTATCCAAGCCTATTTTTAACACCTCTCAAGAACTTTAATCCGGTCAACAACAAAATTGTTTTCTCGTTCTTCTATCTTTTGATTGAGGATTTGTTTGGCATACTTTTTAGGTGACAATATGGCAAAAAAGAAAAAAAATTGTGCTGATTGGAGAGAGCTTGAAAACCAAGCAAGCGACCTAATTCTGAGTATTTTCAGCCGCGTAAAAGCACCATTTTCTTCAGTTGAGTTAAAAAAATATATTTATTATAAATTACCTCGTTGGCGAGACTTACCTCAATGGCTAAAGCTCTCCGTACTGTTTCGTTGTGTTTTAAATACCAATGAGTACTCGGCATTCACTTTGAGGTTTTCAAAAGACAAAATTGAAAAAGCCTTAAAATCTGCTAAAAACACTCTCCCAGACTATCTGAGAAGAAGAATCTCTCAGTCTCTGAAAAACAAGCTGGGATTTGTTCCTGAGTATTTATTCGGAATACATATTGATGGTGATGCAAGCTTTCATATTCATGGCATTATCAAGCTTGGGAGCAATGAAAAAAGCATTAGAGAAGCTCTGAAATTAGCCGCTTTCGGAGTTAATTATAAAAAACATAAGATACACCGCAATATTTTATGTTTTAGAGAGTTATTTTCATCAGAAGGATGGCTTCGGTATATATTTAAGTACAAAAACTATGATGAGGCGATCTATCAAAGCAGAACACTTTCTCAACGAACTCAACGATTTTACGAATCCATTCGTAATAAATTATAAAAACAAAAGAGCTTGGACCGCCAAGAGTCAAAAGCTCTTTTGTTAAATATTATTTATCCTTATTGTTGGTACACATTTTAGCTGCTTCAGCCACAATATCCGTTAGTTTACTTCCATCATTTTTTCCCAAAGCCACATTACGCAATATTTGAGAACGCTCTGCCCTTGATATTTTCTGATTAACATAATCATCCATACATTGACAAACTGCCGGATTATTGAATTTCAACTTCTTACAAAATTCTGATCCGATTTTATCCTCAACATCTTTATTCATATTTCCTAACACTAAAACAAGTATTATCAAAATAAGGGTACAAACTTTAAGTACAAGCCATTTGTTTAATTCCGGCTTACTCCAAATGCTGATAAGAAGTGCCAATATAGCAATGTATGACACGAATCCTATATAAATGCCTCTATCCTTCAAATAACCAACTGTATAAAAAAATATCAATAGAGCAAGCACTGCTATGGTCTGGATAATTTTTTTACTCACAACCTTTTCCTTTCATCTTATACAGCTAATGTCTTCAATATATGCCCAGCGGCTAACTTTTTCACTATTGACCTGAGAAAATTTTGATAGGAGCATATCTCCATTTTCCATGCAAAATAAGGCCATCCTTTGTTCATCAGAAGACCAGCATTTATTATCATTCCAAATAGAACGCCCATACTGGAATTTGCATGACGCTTTTCTATAATTTTTTACCATATCTGCCATTTTATCTATTCGTAATTGGTTATAAGATCCCCAAACAAGAGTAATAATAAATAATGCCTGATATGGTGAGAACCATCTTAAATGAACAAAAAACCCTGAAATCACTATGATGGCAAGAAAACAATAACCCTTTGCAGACATACCCACCTCGCTTTTATTATGCAAAAAAGCCGCCCGGATGAAGTGGCGACTGGAAGTTGGTAACTACAATAAGATAGTGCGACATATTGACTGAATACAGCTTATTTTGCCGCCTTCCAGTCATGAGACTTTCAGGCATGCAAAATTTCGTCTTTACACAGACGCTTATTGAGAGGTTACCACACCCCAAAACAATCATCACTTGTTTCGCTATAAGAGTATCCATAACTATACAACAATGCAAGCTATTTTTAGATAAAAAAGAAAAGATAAGTCGATCTATAAAAAAAGATATTTAAAGCGGTAAAAAAGATATTTTTCTTAAGGATACTAAGAAATTGCCTCTAAGACCTTTAATTTTAATTCTTCATTTTCCAAATCATTGTTTATAATTGCAGACATTAATTCCTTCAATAGATCTTTGTCTATGCGATTTGCTGCCACATGATAACTAATATTTTCGGTTTCTTTTATAAAATTTTCTACACAATTCAAATAACCATTAATCAATAAGAACTGTAAGGATAATGTTATTGCTAACCTTTTATTTCCATCTTGGAAACAATGAAATTTACATACAGAAAAGAATAAATGTGTCAATTTATCAAGCATATTAGGATAATAATCATCATTCTGTATATGTGTTAATACGCTATCCAGCATCCCGATATCAAGGATGCCTAGAGCACCTCCTCCACTAACATTCACAGTATTTCTGTGTATTTCTTGTGCTTGTTCCAGTGTTATATATAGCATATTATTCTCTATTTTTAAGTCTTTCCATTACATCTTTTGCTTCATTTATTCTCTCTAGTAATTCCTTACTTTTCTCCCCAATAAATCTTTCAAAATCATCTTTTTGAATTGGGGTAATATATTCTTGCAACTGCATATGCAAAGCATCTCTAAAAGCTAAGTCTCTGCTTGCCATCTTATTTCTAGCTTTCTCTATCAATGGTTTCCAAAGAGCCTGGCTTTCAAAATTTTTAAATAATAAATTGACCTCATATTGCTTAAGTTTTCTACCTTTTTTATTGTATTCTTCTATTATAATATCAGCAAACCCAAACTCATATGCTGAAATGATATCTAATACTTCGGCATACAATGTATCTCTAACTTTATCTCTTTTTTCTAATTTTAAAATTTTTCTATATTCCTGGGCTTTTTCTTTAAAAATACTTAAATAAATTTTATCCGTATAAAGGGGATATTTAAATTTTCCCATATCAACACATTCATTTAATGCATTTGTAAACTTTTGTCTGTAATTTTCTTCTGCAAAGTAGGTTGAAAGAAAATCTTCATCTCTTTGGTTAATATACTTTGTTCCTCCTCCTGTTCTTTGATTTATAACATCTATTGCTATATCTAGAATAAGTTGACGTATTAATCTAGCTCTTTCGTTATCTGTAATAATCATTGAAATATTCAAAAAGGCTCTAAAGTCAAATATAGATAATGCAGGTGCTTTATCTATGTTACCGAAAATCGTTTCGGCGACATCATTGTCCTTTATTATTTTTTTTAGCAATTTCAATCTGTTACCAGACACAACCTCGTAACCATTATTTAACAATTCTTGTTCATATTTTGCTATATAATTTTCTATTGTTCTAGGAGATACTTCAAAAAAAGAAGCGACTTGTTCTTTTGTAACAATTTGTTTTCCCTCAAAAAAGATTCCTGAGATTTTTGTAGCCTTTTGAATTTCATGCAACGCATAGTCATTATTTAAAATATTTTGTCTATCAATCTCTGAAACAGTTAAATCTCTTCCCATTTAAGTTCCCCTTGTATTTCCTTTTTAATAAAATATCCAAGATGTATTTTTTATTCAATATAAATTTTACAAAACTTCTGATCTAAAAGTTTTATTTTAATTCTTTACATAAGATATTAATTTATATTGAATATAGGATACATAAACTAGCTAGGCAAATAGCAAGTTTAAAAAAATTCCCTAATTTCTACAAATACCTATTTTTGTTACCTATGTGTTACCTAAAACGAAAGGCTTTCGGAAGTTACCCTTCTGAAAGCCTTTATTTTAATTGGTGGGAGTGGCAGGACTCGAACCTGCGACCTCTACGATGTCAACGTAGCGCTCTAACCACCTGAGCTACACACCCGACGACTTGTCTTTAATACAATAAAAGATTTTACAAATCAAGCTAAATTTTCATCAAGGGCGGAAAAAAATCAAATTCCTTTCTTCTTCTCTCTTTTTGCCGCATAATTCTTTTATTCCGGAACTTTTTATTTGCCGACAAATTATTAAAAAGTTAATCTTTTCGGCTTATAATGGGCTAAGGTTAAAAAGTATGCGTTGAAAGGGCTGATCTTGGCGGACAAAAAACTGGATTTTAAAGTCGATTATTCCAAACTAAATATCTTTGACGAATATAACAGCAAAGATATTAAGTTTCCCATGGTCTTATCGGTTCCGCACAAGGGTATGCTTTTTCCGGAAGAGTTTCTGGCCAACAGCCGCTGCGGAATCGACGAACTGCGCAGCAACGAAGATTCATTTGTCGATGAACTGGTTAAAAAGGCTTCAGATGCCGGTATTCCGATGGTTGCAATGAATATCGCCCGTTCATTTGTCGATGTCAACCGGGACAAGATTGAACTTGACCCGACCATGTTTTACAATCATCCGCATGCCAACGAAAGCAATATCGGCGGCCGGCGCTGCCGTGTCGGACTGGGCGTCATTCACCGCATTACGGCAAAAAACCACAGCATTTATGACGGCCTGCTTGATTACAACGAAGTAACGGAGCGCTTTGCCCAAGTATATGACCCATATCATAAAAAATTACAGCAGCTGATTGACAAAGTCATCAAAAAATTCGGCTTCTGCCTGGTGCTGGACTGCCACTCCATGCCGTCCGAAATCTGTTCGCTGATGCAGGATACCGCCAAAATCGACTTTTGCCTGGGCACTTTGTTTGAGCAGAGCTGTCCGGCCGAAATGCATGATATTTTTAAACAGCAGCTGGAGGAAGACGGGTATAACGTTGCCGACAACTGTCCCTATTCCGGCGCATATATCACCTTTAACTACTGCCAGCCGCGCAAAGGAATTTATACCATGCAAATGGAAATTAACCGCGGGCTGTATATGAATGAACGTGTGTATAAAAAAAATAACGCATTTTCAATGCTTAGCGACAACATTTGCAAAGCCATTCTGCGCTTAGGCAACTTTTTGCTGGATTTTAAAAAATAATTATGCTATAACCCCTCTTGTTTTTGGCAGAGCCCGAGCTTAAATAGCTTAGGTGCATGCTGTGTTTTTTAATTATAACTTATTGATTATACTTAATTATCAATGTTTTGGATGTGTAATCGGGAGTTTATATTTTAGATTAACCAACCTCAAAATTTTTAATTATTTAATTCGGCGAATCACAGACTGAAATTGGCATATTAGTTGCATAAGGGATGTTTGCGGCCATTTTGAGGGAACAGAGGGATGCGACGTTTCGTGTCAAAATTTTTAATGTTTTTTGTTATCCTGCTGATGTTGCTTCAGCCGGTTCGGGCAGAGGCCAGTCAGTACTTTGCTGACGATACTTATGCCTGCCTGAACGCCACAAAAAAAATTGAAAAAGAATACCAAATCAAAAAGCACCTGCTCACCACAATCTCGAGCGTTGAAACCGGACGCTGGAACGAGAAAGAACAGCAGTCGCTGGCTTGGCCCTGGACAATCAATGCCCAAGGCAAGGGACAATTTTTCAAAACCAAAGCTGAAGCTGTCAAGGCAATCAAAAAACTGCAGGCTCAGGGCGTTAAAAGCATTGACGTCGGGTGTATGCAGATTAACCTCTCATATCACGGCAAAGCTTTTAAAAGCATTGAAGACGCCTTAGATCCGCAGAAGAATGTAACCTATGCAGCCAAATACCTGAAAAGCCTTTACCTTAAAAAAGGCAAAGACTGGTTAAAAGCGGCAATGGCTTATCATTCCACCACTCCGCACAAGGCCCAGCGCTATAAGAAAAAAATCGTTTCGGCTTATGAAGTTGTCAGAATGGCCAGCAAAGACAATGACGAACGTTTGTTCGGTGAACGTATCGAAGCCCAGAAAGCAGCGTTAAAAGAAGTCAGAAAGGCACCGACGGCGGTTAAAGTTGCAGCAGTTAAGCCGGAAGCCGTTCGCAAAGGCGCCAATAAGATTGACGCTCGCGCATGGCGAGAAGCAAAATTAGCGGAGTATAGAAGAAACAAATTAATTGCGAGCAACTAAATACACTGATAAAACTTTGGCTTAGAAAGAGCCAAAAAAAATGAGTACTGCAATTAATCAGGCCGGTTTATACTGGCAGCCGCTGGGCGGAAACAATATTGACCAAATCAGCGGGCACTGTTACCGATATACCGACCTTCAACCAAACAAGGAAGGAAACTTGCGCCGAACTACGATTATCGTGGATTTGGGGAAGTTTGACAACCATCAGGCTTTGGGCGTTCAGAATTCAACCGCCGCGGTTCCGGATATTCGGAATCTGCTGGTCGGGGAATATGATACGGCCAAAGCCATTTTTTTGACCCATTCTCATCCGGATCATCTTAACGGCATCATTCATTATCTGAAGGCCGGCTATCATTTGCCGGATCTTTATGCCGGGAAATATACCTTTATGATTCTGGAGGATTTGTATAAATTCTATCAAATTCCCAAGACTCAGCGCCCGGCTCAAATCACCGTTGCGCCCGGCGACAAAATCAAAATCGGCAGTTTGGAAATCGAGACTATCAGTTCCAGCCATACCTGTTTTGACAGTTTGGGTTTTATTATCAAATCGTCTCATGCGGTTGTTTATCATACCGGAGATATGAAAATCGACCAATCCACCTATTTCCGCAAGCCGACCGACCTGAAACGAATCCGTGAACTGTCAGGCAGCATAAATTATGTGGTGGCGGACTTCTACGGAATTTATGACGATGGTTTTGCCACCAAAGAGGTAACAACTTTCCGCAAGCTGGTCAGTCTGCTGCAAAAACACAATAAACCAAAGATTTTTCTGCCGGTATATCCGACACATCCCGAAATGTATATCATTGCTTTTCTGGCAGCTTTGAAACTCAAAAAGAATGTTGTCTTTTTTGGTAATCCGGATTTTTACGGCTATCTTCATTTGATACAGAAATATGGCATCAACTTTACCAAACTGGCCGGCAAGCGAATCAAAGTTATTTATACGCATGAGCGGGACGAAATTGCCGCTCTGGACAACAATTATGTCGTTATCGGCACATATAACCATATTTCCGCCGCGTTTGACGCCGACCGGAGCAACTGTTTCGGCATTATTACCGCCAAAACCTTTTTTAATCCGCTGAAAGGGCAGCTTAATGCTCACAACATTAAATTCGTCGGAGTTGATGAATTCCCCGAACTGCAAGGGTTCGGCCACGGGTTTTGGGGCGATATGGAATATCTGCATCTTCACCTGCCCCGGGCAACGTTTATCCCGACGCACACGCCGGCTTTTGTTATTGATAATGTGCGGGAACTGGCGGCTTTCTGCGGTATGGAGCTGATAACGCCGACACCGGCCAACAACGAAATTTGGCGGTTGGGAAAAGACGGCTATGAAAAGATTCAGGAACTCCCCGCCAAATGGCTGGTTGTTGTTTATAATGACAACCAGGCTTATCTGAAAGAAGTTTTTCAAACGGCGACTTCGGGAATCGGCTTTCTGCGGCGCACCATCAGCAACCGCCGCTGTCTGCGGAGATTTAAAATGTATTTACATCAACGGCAAAATCCCTTAAA
>ERZ859923.1066-NODE-1066-length-12621-cov-4.256406_pt1 | contig 12621 bp, 13 predicted proteins | sample MGYA00510116_ERZ859923 | MGnify/ENA primary metagenome ERZ859923 (study PRJEB30046, sample SAMN00715168) | human gut metagenome | study: EMG produced TPA metagenomics assembly of the A metagenome-wide association study of gut microbiota in type 2... | reverse complement strand
AGTTCAGGTTCTGATTGAACATCATTTTCCTGGTTTAAATCTTCAGGTTCATTTTTTGAAGTATTATCAGATATAACATAATCATCCATTAGCAAAGTTGGATATTGATATTCTTCTCCATAATTTAACAATTCATCTAAAGTTGGAAGATTTTTCATTATTTTAAAACCTTATTTGGTCCAACAATAGACGAAGCTTGAGAAATAGAATTATAATAATTTGTAAAATCTGATTCTGAAATAATATCTTGACTAATACCAGGAATTCCATTTCTATTATATTCATTATCCATAATTCGACTAAATTGAGACATAGTTAATGAAGAAAAATAATCAGGATTTCTTTCACTATAAAATTGAGGAATAAAATTTCCAAAAATATCTCTGGCAATGAATGCAATTTCTTTTTGGAATGGATTTATCTGTTTAAAAACCTCATTATTCTCGAAATCTTCGTCTGAAGTATACAATAAATATTCTCCTTTTAATGTATATTTAGGATATACATATAATCTTTTTTTATTTTCATCCATTTCAATATTCCAATCAAAGACAAAATAATCTTCATCAACAACCATTTTTGGTTCGCTACCCCAATAATTATAACTATAATTAATATTGGTAAACATTAAATTCATTGGTACAAAATCATCTATTTGGACTTCCCATCCGTTTAATTTTAATTTTTCCCATTTTTCTTTTTCCTTTTCAAAATCGGATAATCTCTTAACAAATTTTTTATCATTATAACTAGATAAATTAAATTTTTTAGCATTAATAAACGATACTGGAATGGCTAATTCAGGATTAAATCTACAAAGTTTTTCAATTGCTTCATAAATAGGCTCAGCTTTATATTTTTGCAAGTATTTAAAGTAATTAATATTAAAACTATCATCATAAGTAACTTTCAAATTAGTAGTTTGATAAGTATGGATACCATTTTGTAAACTCATTTTACTTAAAACTAAACGTGGTATATTGGATAATACCTTAGCATTTAGTGCAGTAAGTTTAAAGTTTCTAGCCATTAAAGGTGAAAAATATAAATGATTCATATCAATATTTTCATTTTCATCATAAATTATAGTTATTATTGAAGCTAATCCTTTCATTAATAATCTAGGAGAAACGTATTCTTTATTTGCAATTAATATTAATGTATTTTTATACTTCATTAATCCTACAAAATTATCATCCTCAAAACTTAAAAAACCAAATCTACTATTAGGATTACCTTTAAATTTTATTTTTTCAAATAAAGTTTCTAGAGCCTTTGAATCCTCATGAGTAATAATTCCTAATTCTACGATTTTTTCCTTATTTTCATTATCTAAAAAAACTAATGATTCATCATCCTTCATATTATCAAGAATACTGGCAATATCTTTCATTGGATCTTCAGATTCATCTTCTTCAAAAACATATTCACCACTATCTTTTTTCTCAATGTACTGTTCAATTAAGCTGTCAGGATCTTTTGTACTCATATAATCTTCAGGATCATTTACATCCAAATCGAGTGTCTCATCAGTATAATTACTTTGCTGATTTTGATATTTAAATTTTTTTGTCAATATATTTGTTATAGTTTCTCGGCTTTCACTATCTTTTCCTAATTTTCTTACTAAATTGTTAATTCTTCTTGTACTACTAACTCCATTTTCATACAACTCATTATCACTCGTAATAGCTGTTATAAGTTCTTGAAGAGCAGGCAAACGAGATAACAATTCTTCATTACTCATCATTTGTTCGTTATAGATTGCTTCATAAACTTTGCTTATAAATTTTAAGAATTTAGGATCATGTTCAATATTGTCAAATTTTTTTAACAACGTTTTATAAGCTAATACAGGTGGCATTGGAGGAAGTTTTATAACTGAACATCTTCTTAACAAGGCATCAAGTAAATTTCTTTCATTATTTTTTGCAAGAATTACATATAAATTTTTTCTGCCATCTTCTGTTAATGTCAATATTTCATTATTTGAAGTTTCAACTTTACCATTTTGCAAAAAATCCAAAAAGTAAGAATCTAAAACTTCTCTTGCTTTATCTAATTCATCTATTGTTAATACAACTTTTTTACCAATATTTGCTAAATTTATTGCCTTTGTCAAAATGCCTTCTGCAATAGATCTATCTGCATCCCCCTTAACAATTGCAGGAACATTATATGTAGCAATTAATCTGTCACTATTTGTTTCTTCCACACATTGCGTATAGATGTATTCCGTTTCTTTTCCTAAAAATTGACTAAAGACTTCAGATAAAAATGTTTTACCACATCCAGGATCACCCTCAAGCAAAATAGTTGAAACACCTTTATTGGCTTTATTATTATAATACTTATAAAATAAATACACGTCTTCTAAAACTTCTGTACTTGGAAATGTATAACCTAAATTTTCAAATATTTCTTTAAACTCTTTCATAATACCCCCCCTAAAAATTGAGTAATATTATAGTATAAAAGATTAGAGATGTCAACTTCATTATATCAGTCCGTACTATAAAATTTTAATAAAAATACAAAAAATTGTATATACTAATTATTTTGATTTGATATTATATTGTCAGATTTAGTAAGATTTTATGAATTAACAAATAAGAAAAACTCATACATTTATTCTGTCTAATTATTAAAAATATAGCGTAATTAAATCAATATAAAATACAAGTCATAATTTGAATCTTTTTAGTGATTACAAAAAAAGATAACTTTGTTATCTTATATTTATCTTTTCCTTATAACTTAAAACACCAGTAAAAAATTCTTTTAATAAAGTAATGTCATCTGTAGTAGCAGCTATTCTAGATCCATCTATTATTTTTTTTCTTAAAATACCATCAACTTTACTATAATCTAATTCTAAAGGTTCAAAATTTAAATACTTATTTAGATATTCTACCATTTGTCTTAAAAATTCTCTTAAAGTCCTACCATTACCTTCTGCAAATGATACCTTAGTCAACTTTTTATTTAATGTTAAAATTGGTATCTCCATTTAATATGAATATCCCTACTGTTAGTCGTTTTATCATAACTTCCAATATATATTCTTTCTACAAATTCATTTATTATTTCTCTTGTAACTTCTTTAATAGAACTATATTTCTTATACAGCTTTCCAACTTCTTCAAAATTATTTTCAGCTTGATCAAATTCTTTTAGCTGATTATCAATTACTTCTAGCCTTGAAGTTAAAGCAATTTTTTCATTTTTAAAATTTTCTTTAAAGATTTTGTATTCATCATAGTCTATTATACCAGTTTTTAAATCCTCGTACATTCCTTGATAAATATTATCTTTTTGAGCAATCTTTTTTTCAATATCCTTTTTCTCTATTCTCAAAGCTTCAATTTGATTATTTTTATCACTTCCAAGGATTTCCTTAATATTGATTTTATTCATAACAGATAAATCTTTGTATTTTTTAATTCTTTCATTTATTCTTTCACAAAGTATTTCATCCAAAGCATCTGTTCTTACACTTCGTGTATTATTACAATCATGATATGGTTTACAAATTTCAGCACATCTAAAATATTCAGTTTCTTTATTATCTTTTGGTGCAGATATTTTTTTAAAATTTTTATGGCAACAATTACATTCAATAATTCCAGAATATTTACTTTTTACTCCATGAGCTTTACAACAACGAGCTTTATTCTCTATCATTTCTTGAGTTTTATTCCATGTGTTCATGTCTATTATCGGTTCATGAGTATTTTTACATACAATCCATTGTTCTTTTGGCAAATAAATTACTTTTTTATTTTTGTAACTAGGTGTTGTAGTTCTACTTTGAGCTAAATGTCCTATATAAACGACATCATTTAATATTCTTCTAACTGATGTTCTACTCCAGACGTGTTCTTTACTTTCTTTATTATATTTAGCCTCAAGACCTTGTGCTACTTTATACTCATACGGACACATTATACTATGTTCTTTCAAATATTTTATTATCTTGTAAAGTCCATAACCTTCATAAGCATATAATTCAAATATTTTTTTTACAACAACACTTGCAACTGGATCCGGTATTAAATGATTTTTATCTTCTGGATCTTTTTTATACCCATAAGGAGCAAAAGGTCCAGTAAATTGTCCATTAGCATGTTTATCTCTAAAAACATCTCTAATATTTTCAGATAAATCTTCTAAATACCATTCATTTATAAGTCCATTTATTTGTCTTGACTTTTTGTTACCTTTTACAACCGTATCGGCATTATCAACTTTACCAACGAATCTTATGCCCCATTGCGGAAATAATCCATGAATATATTTTTCTACATGTTCCATGTCTCTAGTAAATCTTGACTGCATTTTACACAACACTATATCGGTTTTTCCTACTTCACAAAATCTAAGACACTTATTATATTCTGGCCTATCATTATCTACCCCAGAATAGTCTTCATCACAAAATATTGCCACAACAATCCATCTATTAGCTTTTGCATGTTTTAATAACATAGATAATTGATTTTTAATACTTTCGCTTAACTCTTCTGGTGTTTTTTTATCCTTATCTTCTTCTGACAATCTTACATAAAGAATAACATTTTTTCCATACCAACTATATTCTGAATTATATATTTCTCTAACATAAGCCGAACGTTTCTTCACTTCAAAATCAGGATTTAAAAATTGTTCATCATTCTTAATATCGAGATTTAATAAGTTTATTATACTTGGCGAAACATATTCTAGCTTACAGTCATCCATCAATTCTTTTAATTGTTGATTTCTTCTACTTGCAATTGTGTCTTCTAATTTTAGTTCTGATATAACTTTTAGTTTAGCACTAAATTTACTTATTTCATTAGTAAAATCTTCCAATCGTTCATTGACTGCACTAATTACTTCTTTATATGTTGTTAGTACAAAATTAATTGATTTATCCTTTAATTCTGAAACCATTTTGTTTAAATTAACTCTATTTGTTTCGTCACCAATATAATAACCGTCCTTATAAATTCCACAAACATCATATTTTAGTTCATTAGCATAATCAAGCAATTCAGTTGTACGTTTACTTAATATACTTTCAATTTCCTCCGTACTTAATGCTTTGTTCTCTTCATCTGTTAATCCTATATATAATACCACCTTCTCCATTAGTACATCACCATCCTTCTTCGACAGCGACATACCTCATTAAAATTGCTTACATATACATTATACCGTAACATACTTATTTTTTCAGCCATGTTAGTTTAATTTTGCAAAATATTTCAAAATAACTTTAACCAATTGTCTATTCACACTTTCTTTTATTTCTTCAAAACTTTTATTATCTGGTTCAATTTCATAAACTATAAAATTATCCTTCATTTGACATACCCCCTAATATTCTTTTTTTCTTAATAATTTATTTCATCTACAATAATTCCTTCAATTACTATTTGATACCCTTTCTGATTAGGATTACAGGTAATTAAAGTAATATATTTATTTTTATTTCCACTAATAACTTCTGCTTTTCCTGTTTTTTCAATGTTATACTTATTTTTAATTTCATAATGATGTTTAATACCTTTATAGTAGATATAAATATCATCACCTAAATCTAATTTGTTTAATCTATTAAAAAAAGCAATACTACTATTGCCCGAATGTGAATATAAAATAAAATTGCCATTTTCATCTGGATAATGACTACTATTATCAACACTAATTGCATAATTAATTGATTTAAAGTTTTTTGTACTATCTACAACTCCTCGTTTTAAATTGATTTTTGGTATTTCTAAAATTGCTGTATATGTAATTTCATTTTTTTCTTTATAATCAGTTTTAGTTTCTTCTTTATTATTTTCTATAGTTTGTTCTTCTATAACAGATGTTTCTTCAATGTATGTATTTACATTTTCTTCATTAATATTATCTAAAGACTTTTTATAATTGAATTGAAAAATTAATAATATAAGTCCTATCACAACTAAAATTATCCCGCATTTTCTCATATTCTTTTCTCCTTCGTACTATCCCAAATAGTTATTTTAGTAAAACCTTTACTTAGATTTCTTGAAACACTTAAGCTATAATTTGCTAATGTATAATCTTCTATTTCTTTAACTTCAATTTTATTAATTATTTTATTTATCAACAAAGTATACGATTCTTCACTTTCATTTACAGTAACCTCATTATTAGTAAATAACTTATTTGCTAAATTTTCTATAAAATCATTGACTGGACTTTCTTCTTTTAAAAATGCAGTTTTTCTAGCTTTATTAACCTCTCTTTGAATAGTTTGATTAAATTGCATTTGAATATTTTTAGTTGCTTCATTCAATTTGATTTCACTTTTAACCTCTGATTTTTTCTTTAGTTCTTCAACTGTATAATAATTGCTAGTAACTCTTTTCAAAACTTTTGTTTCCCTATCTATTCCACTAAGATTTTTAAATTGTGGAAATAAGTCGCTATATAGATATGTGTCCCTAAAAATTGGATTACTGATTGTAGGAAATATTATAGTTTTATATTTCAAAGAAATTATTTCAGTTGCAGTCAACAATTCTTTTCCCATTAATGAAGTTGTTTTATTAGCTCCTACTTTCATAATATCTGTACTCTTACTCATTGAATGAGTTTCTACTGTTGCTTTACCAAGTTTTTTAGCAATTATTTCAGCTGTTTCAACGGTGTTAGTTTTTAGATAAACTAAAGCACAGTTATCTTGAATAATACTAGCTACATCTTTTCCATAGACCTGAGAAAGCTGTCCATAAGATTGTATAAAAAATTGAAATCTCATTCTTCTACTTCTAGCTACTGATACCAATGTTTCTATTGAATTAAGTGGTGGACAGTTTGCAAATTCATCTAAAATCCATTCAACCATTATTGGCAATTGTCCCTTATTTTCTGGCAAATTAGCAAATCTAGTTAAATCTTTTGTTAGCATACCAATAATAATTGTTACCAACTGAAAGTACGCTCTATCCTCATCTGGAACAATTATATATAAAGCTGTTGGCTTACTACCTAAATCAGTAAAATTAAATTCATTTGTACTTGTAACATTTTCTACATTCAAATCATCAAATATAGCCATCTTTTCTCCAAATACTGCGGTAATTGATTTATAAGTATTTTCAGCAGCTGAAAGAATAGAAGTCAAATAGTCTTTTGATAAACTTCCATATTTACGACTATTAACATTTCTTTGAAGAAAGGTTTGATTTTCTTTTATTAAAGATGAATTTTGGAATTTCTTTACACTAGATATATTAATTTTATTTTCTGATATTAAGCCATTTTGATAATCTTCTAAAAAAATACCACAAATTCCTATAAATAATTGTTTAGCACTATTAATCCAAAATTTATCATTTGTTTCCTTATCCACAAATATTAAATCAGCTAAAGAAATAACTAATCTATTAGACTCAGCTTGATGTTTAGAACTTAAATTTTGATACTCTCTAATCATTAATATAATCTCTTCATTTGACTTTGATAATAAGTAATCTTTTAACAAAATACCATTTTTTGAACTATCGTCAAAGTATTTAACATCATACATTTTCTTATTCATTATAATATCATTAATATCATTTCTATTATTTTCTATAATATCAATCAAATAATCTTCTAAATTATACTTTTCTTTAACTTTAATTAAGTATTTTTTATCATCAAAACTATCTAGTTTTATTTTATTTTTTTTAAGAAAATGAGCAAAAAGAAAAAGCATTATCTTATTATAATGACAATACTCTTTCCACTCATTAATAATTGGTTGCATAATATTTATCTTATTCGATTTATTAGGATTTCTAAAATCAATAGTTATAACATCATAACCATTGTCTTTAAAGACCTTACTTGTAGCATTAAAAATTTCAGCCTTTGGATCTGTTACTACTACACTATGTTTTTCTTTTGCTGTAGCAAACATAAAACACTCTGGTATTACAACAGTCACACTTTTACCAGAGCCAGTAGAACCTATTAATAAAAAATGTGGACTTTTATTATCAAAGTAAACATCAGTAAACTTTCCATTTTTTTTGTTATACCAAACTGGGAACCCAACACTATTAATATTATTTAAATCTTCCTTTATAAAAGTTTTTTCTATTTCTTTCATGTCAGCAAATTTACTGGACCCATGTTCGTTTTTATTTTCTAACTTTCTTTTACTAATTCTAGGTTCAATAAATAAAATAAAAATCATTGCAAATATAACCAATATTAAAATAATTATCTCGATAGAACTCATTGGATTAAATCTAACATTATTCATCTTATATTACTAACTCCGCATTATCATCTACTTTCACTAAATCTTTTATTTGAAATTGCTCCACTAAATAATTAAACAATGTATTTTCATTCATAAAATCTTTATCAAAATATCCATTGATTAATAAAAAATTCAATTTTCCAGATTTTACCCCTTCTAATATTTCACCAAAAGTTCCATCACTGCCAGTTTTTACAGCACAAGATGGTTGCCATTCTCCGCACAAATTAATAATTTCATTAGCATTGTCATTTATTCCTAAAGCAACGCACGCCGTATCCATACATATTGTATAATTATTAAGTTTAATATTATTCAAATATTTTAGTCGACCATCTTCTTCTAAACTACAAACTTCATTATTTTTTTGTAATAGTAAAAAGAATTCAACACCTTTTATATCATAATCTTCAATTTTTGTTTCAGTTGGATTTATTTCTAAAGAAGCTATCCAATTCTTAGCATTTATATTGTTTTTTTCATATCTACACCAAACTTTGTTATCATAAGATGGATCAGATACTACTATGTTATCAATGCTATCTATTTTTCCTCTAAATTTCATAAATTTATTCACTCCCTTTATAATTTAATTTTATATTTCAAAACTTTCAGCTTTTTCTTTGACTCTTGATATAACATAATTTTCGACTATACAACCTGTTTTAGCTATATATTTATTTCTAAAATTAACATTATAATTTAAACTTTCAAAATGCCTTTTTGCATCATTAATATTATCAAAAGATTTATAAAAGCAATTATCTTTATGAACTGAAATATGACTATTATCTTTCCAATACATCATTTCAATAAAATGACTATTATTACTTGAATCTTCTAATGACATGATATTCATTGTTTCTTTAATTTTATTTTTATCTTCTCCAATATAAATATCAAAATCTTCTGTTATACAAGCTTCAATTAATTTTCCCATAGTAGATAAACGATCAGATACTAAAGTATATCCACTTTCTCCCCATTTCCAAGAAAATGGATTGCCACTTTTAGGGAACACAGTACAAGTATGATTTTTTCCTTTAGTTAATCTCATTAGCTCTTCATTGCCATCAAAGCAACCTAATTTAATTAATTCTAATCTTTTATTATCTTTTACTTGTAAAATCACACAATTTTCATTGTTTTCAACTATATCAACTAAATAACATAATTTATTCTTCATATAATTTCTCCCCCTTATTTTGATATTTCTACTTGTATCTGTTTTTCTTTTAAAGTTTCAACAATTGCATCAACATTATCAATAACAGCATTTAAATTATCCCATGCTGCTAATCTAAATTCGTTTCCATTAACTATTAAATTATACTTTCCATCAGACCAGCTATTAGTACATATACTATCCATTTCAATATTATTTTTTTCTAATATCTCCTTATAATACTCTGTAAAACTAATATTTGTGTAACTATCATCATCAGAGCCAAAATCTTCAAATGGAATTTTGCTATTAAAATCAACACCATATTCATCTGATACTTTTAATATAGGAGCTATTATTTCTTCATAGTATTTAATAACATCCTCAATTGATAAATCTCTCTCAAGATTAATAGTAATAAATTTATTAATATTTTCTTTCAATTTAATATTAATTTTATTACAAGTTTTACTAGCATTATCTTTACCAACATTACTAAATTTCAACTCATTTAAAACAGAAGCATATCTTTCTTGTTCTGTACCCTTACTACAACGATAGCAAGTTGAATAAAATTTATTGGCCTCTTGTTTTGTTTTAAATACATCTAAACTATTATCACTTATTGTATAAATAATATCACTATAACTCATAATCTTTCTCTCCAAATTTTTCAGCAAATAATCCATCAAGCTTATCTTCAATATCTGAAATAGACATATCTTTATTAAACCATTCTACTTCTTTTATATCATTTTCCCATGAATCTTCTGCTATTCTAGTTCCGTATTCAATCATTGCCTTGCCATTAGTATAATGTAATTCTACACAATTGACGCCATCACTGACTTTAGCAACTGTATATGAATCTGTGTTATTCATCTCTTTTATATTATCAATCATTGAATCAAAATATTTTTCTTCTTTCCATTTATTTGATGTAGAAAAAAGAAAATCAGGTGGTGTTATTCCACTTGATTTCATAGCTTCAATCAACTTACAATCTTTATTTAAATATAAATCTCTTTCTATTTTTAATCCAAAAGGCAACTTAATATTTTCTAATTCAGACAATAGTACATATCCAAATTCAGCATTTAAATCATCTCCTAAATGGCAATAACCAAATAACTCATAATCACCGTTATCTAGCTTATTTCCTTCTGTGATGAGCCAAGTTCCTACTCCAGCTGGATTAAAATATTTTACCAGAACTTTAGCATCTTTACCTAATCCATCTTGACTACCAATAGGATATTTTTTTATTTGTTCTTCTAATTCTTTTGTCATTAATTTCATTTTTTATTTATCCTCACTTTCTAAAATTATTTTTTCTATTCTAAATAGAACGCACTCATCTTCTGGGCAATTTTCATGAGAAGGACACTCTTCACAAAAACTTGCTATCTCTAATTTTATTTGTTCTTCCAATTAAATCCCCATCTCACTCTCATAATTATTCTCTATATTAATATTTCTATCATCTATAAACATTGTTTCAAGATCTCCATACCCAACAATTTTATAACCATCTTCTTCAATAACAACACAGTCATTTAAATTATATTTATTTATTTCATTTTCTAAAATGTCTAAATCTCTTTGACTATACTCATTAGAATAGTATTCTAACCAATCATCTTCGGTTATATGACACATAGCAGAATCAGATTGACATACACAGTCATAAATACTTTGTAATAGTTTAGAACATTTAGATATTTTAGGTAATTTTAAGTAACTTTCAAAATCATCAAGTGCCAATCTATTAAAAGCCATTTTTATTTCTTCCTCTGTAAGTTCTTTATCTAAATTATTAGCTAAATATCTTATTGTGCCTTCTGCATAACTAACTATAACATTTCCTAACTTATTATTTCCTCTAGTAAGTTCAATATTTGCTTTGTAATCATCATAATCAGTTTCCCAAGTACTTAAAACATTTACATCAATTTGTTTTTTTTCTTTGTAAAACCATTTTTCAAATTCTTGCCAATTATCTTTATTATAAATAATATCACTTAAAAATAATTCGGGATGATGGTAATCAATATAATCTTCAATGCTATCCCATTTTTCTTGACCTACATCCTTTTTTATCTTTTCATATTCTTGTAATATACTCAAAATTTAATCCTCCTTTATAAACTCATTTCTTCATTTTTATTTTCTTTTGTTAAAACATTATCAATCATCTCTTGTTCCATAAAATCAAAAGTCTTAAATTGTGATGGCTCTATTCCATCCAAGTAATAATACGAAAGGGGAAAAAACTCCCATCTTGAATCCGGCCTAATCTTATATTCATTCGTCGATAAGTCGTAATCCATATATCTACTGCCATCTGGTCCTTCAAGATACCCAGAGCCATCATCATATTTGTGCCAATTCCAACCATCTCCTAATTTTTTAGCAGTAACTATTAACAAATCGTCTTGATAATCATCTTCTTCATTATATATTTCTTGCTTATTTAAATCATCTAAAATTTTATTCCAGTCAACAACACAATCAATATCAGAAATAAAATCTAATACAAGACTTTTTTCTCCAAGATTCAGCTTTTTAAATTTTTTAATCAGTTCACTATTATTAATAATCTCACTATTGCAAAAAATATAATCATCAAGTGCTGATGAATATTTCTCATAGGTTGCTATTATCTTATTATTTTCAATATTAATTTCACTTAAATGTGGTTCAGTCATATCAATATTTCTATAATCCCAATCCCCACACAAAGTCGAAAATTTTAATTCTTTTTTTCTTAAATTCAATTTATATCCTCCGTTTCTAACTAATTTTAAGCACCAAAAAAGCAGGACTAAATATAAGTTCTGCTTAATAAATTGTAAATTATCTCTTGATATGTGCTGTTATAATTGTGTAACTATAAGAATTTATAGTAATTATTATATTTTCTATTTCACAATACCAATTCTTGCCTTGTTTATATATATTGCAATTCTCATTTAAAACTTTATTTTTACAATATTCTACTACATCATTTGTATTTAATTTTAGGTTTTTTATAATTCTGTCAATACCCATTTCAGTGGTATGCACTTTACTTATATTATCAAGTAATATTTGTTTATCTTCCATAACTTAATATCCTCAAAAAATCATTATTTTTCTAACTAATTACTAAATTGTAATTTGTATGATTAATAAACTATAACTA
>ERZ859923.1053-NODE-1053-length-12779-cov-2.092738_pt1 | contig 12779 bp, 10 predicted proteins | sample MGYA00510116_ERZ859923 | MGnify/ENA primary metagenome ERZ859923 (study PRJEB30046, sample SAMN00715168) | human gut metagenome | study: EMG produced TPA metagenomics assembly of the A metagenome-wide association study of gut microbiota in type 2... | reverse complement strand
CATAATTTGCAGACTTTCCCCTGAAATTTGAAAACCATGTTTTTCTGCTTGTCTTACAAGCCACTCTTTCTGATGTTCCGGAGTAACATGTGCCACTCTCTTGCCTCTTCCATTTGCTTTTTTTAAACATTTGGTTGGATTGGCAACTAATCTAAACTGCCAAACTGACTGTTCTGTAATCCGATTCAATAAAACATCATATTCCTTGGTTTCAAATGTCGACGAAGCAACACCAAACTGTTTTACTAAATTCGATAAATCCGGCTTTAATCTGCTCAATAATAACAGATACATCTTTCCGTTCACTTTATCAATACGCCAAAGATTTCTTAACCGTTCGTCATCTTCACCAAAAAATGTATTTTCAATCGCACCATGAAACTTATTACGTGCGGATAAAGCAACTTGTGTCTGTTTTTTACTAATATCTAATTCAACTCTTGATAAGTACATATTTTTCACCCCAATTCCTTCATTGGATCATGCAATGTTTCATTTTGTGAAACAGCCTTATATATAACTTTGCATGGCATATCTTTAATAGAACGATACCCATATTGCCGGTAATTAGACTCAAATGAAATGGGAGCATCTTTTTTTAATGCACCATTATCAGATTCCATCACAATCCGCAATTCCAATTTATCTTTCCAGCCAAAAAGTTTATTTTGACGCCATTTAGGAATCAGCCAAGAATAGGAACATAACGCGTCATAAAGTTCAGATTCAATAATTCCCATGTCCATAGGTAATGTAGGAGGACAAGCCTTGCGTCCCAAAAAAATGGCATATTTAGGATTATGAATCGCTTCCTTTATTTTTCCCAATAAATCATATTTTTCAGAGGCTAATCCTACCAAAAAAGTTGCATCACTTAAATAGTTTCTAGAAGAAAGATTACTATTTAATTTTTCTCCCATATCAGTAATTTGAAAATCTTTTATATATTCTCCTTGGCAGTCAATCCTAACACCAAACTGTAAAGAATTCAATTCCTCTAGTGATGCTCCCCTTTTCAAGCCCAATGCGGCAGCAATCAAGCCTATTACACCGCTCTTAGTAGGGAAATAATCTGTACCTCTATTATCATATAGCGAATCAGAACCCCATGATTGTAACGGACCACTTAAACGTAATAATAGCGTATACAAACAATCACACTCCTTATTCTAGTTATAGTTCCTTATCTCTTTTTCAACCAATCGTGCCAAATCCTTCATTTTTACACGCTCTGCTTCCGTATTTACATCATCTAAACACACCACAAAGCTTTTTTTCGGATACTCTGCATAATTTTCATATACTTTCTTCGTATACTCTAAGAAGGCATCAATTGAATCCTTTTCATACCCCTTACCATTTCCAGTTACAGCTTTTTCAAACGCTCCTGCCATATTAATCGGTTGATCCTCTCGAATCGTTACATATGTAAAACACGGTAAAGTTCTATTTGCAAATGTATTTTGTTTTCCTGTTGGCATTGCCTTTATAAATGCTTCCAGATAACCGCTCAGCACATCACACACTTCATCAATACTCAGTCCATTTTCCATCAATTCCGCAATATTAACCGTAGAATATCGATAAAGGGTAGAAGAATTAAATTCTACTGTACCCAAATGACCTGCACCAGCATTATCATCAGCACTACAATCATCTACCGCAGTGAAATAATCATATTCATTACTAACTGCATGTGTTGATATACAATGTGCCACTTGTGCTGCCGCATCACAATTCAGCTCTGGATCACTGGCAGCCATTCTTCCAAATAACAAAATATCAATACTTGGATTTTTCTTTAATGCATCCTGCCATCTATCTTTGTATATTTTTTTCTTCTCACTCTTACCAGTTGCATCGGCTGCGTATTCCAAAGCAATTTCAGCTAAAGCCTTAACTTGTTTTGAACTAATGAAAAACAATACCGCCTTTTTATCACCACCGCTCTTGATTTTTGCTTCCTCCAACGCAGTTTCAGCAATCTTCTCTAAGTCGCTTATTTCTTTTTCCGGATCCAATCCTTTCATTTCTTCTACCAATAAACTCTTAATATTCTTGGTACGATATCCAATCTGGCTCGGTTCAAATAAGTTTTTAAACTCCAATCGCATTGCTCTCTTCCACGCCTGTGAAGAAACCCTTGCACGGTTTACACCACCATACACTGCCGTCTTTGGACTTCCGGTATCATCCCTATTCACACAGCTAGGTGGCACAGTCTGTAATACATGTACATCAAAATATAAATTTTTACTCATCTTTGTTATCCTCCTTATTATCTCGATAAAAATCTTGTCCCCATTTTAAACTTACTCGTTTTTTTGACTCTTCAAACTGAAAATCATATACATCTTCTGCTAATTCAGCATAATTTAGCGAAATTGCCTCGCTACGCAATAAAGTAATAATACTCTTTAGATGGTATGCAAATTCATCCATGTCGTTAGATGTAATCAGTATCTGAATTTTTTTCAATACTCTCTCTTCTGCATTCGAATCATTACTTTTATACATTAGCAAACGCAGTGCACTGCCTAGACTCCTTTGGGAAGATGTATGCACACATTGTGTTTTAATATCATTACCCTGTTGATGCCATGCATACAAAGTAAGTGCAATATAACAACTCCACTCTTGCTTTGTTGCATACCCTTCGGAATTCCAAAAGACCTCAGGCATATCCTTTAAAAGACTTCCATATAATCCTGGTAACTCTCCTGGCTTATGGCCAACGCCTCTACGCAATTGAGCTAATTCAGCCTTTGTTGATGCATATTCGCCAGTCTCTTTCAAATAGGTTATTTTCTTTCGTATATATTGGCCAATTTCCTGCTTTATACTCATATTTTATTCACCTCCCTCCCCTAAATTATTAGGATATATTTTATATAATTCCTTTTTAAACACCCCAAATGCCTTTGCACCAGCCATTGTAAACTGCGGACTCAAGCTCGCTATATAATTTCTTACAATCGCTTCAGCAGTTTGAGATGATGTTAGCTGCCATTCTCTTTCTTTTATATCTCGTTTACTGCTACTTGGTTCAATGCTAATCAACCATTCTCGAAAAGCCTTATCTATTTTAAAATAATACTCTACTGCTAATAGCTCCTTAATCCTTTTTGTTCCAGACGTATCTCCCTTATATAAATACAAAGATAAATTCTTTGCAAATTTATATAAGGCTTTTTGAACAACATCTTCGCATTTATTAACTTGATCTGTTATATAAGTTATCCATACCCTGCCTACTTGATTAAGAAATTCATTAGACATAGATAGTGATTCATCAATTAATTCTCCATTTGTATAACTCATTCCATCGCCATACTCCAAGCCAATCATACGAAACGTGACAATCTGCTTATTATCAATTACCGAATTATGCATCAGATTTTCCAACCAGCAAATTATACCCGGCTTTAACTCATTTTCCACTAAAAGACTCGGGAACTCACGCCAAGCAACTATTTCTTTAGCATGTTTTTTAGGCTTAAAACTGATTTTCTCTTTACCATCTCTTCTTAATAGTGTCATCGGTTCGGTTAAATCATCAACTGTACTATAATAATCTCCACCAATCGACCGATATCCAAGTATTTTTTCATTATCCCTATACAATAATAATCTTCGTGACTGAATTGTATATAACTGTGGCAAATTATCTGGTGCTACAATCTCTACTCCAGGCCTAGTTCTTGGTTCTTTCTCCCATATTGGTTTTGGGTTATTCCAAACTTCTCCATTGATGTTTAATGCGCATAAATTCATCATCATAATCTTATACAGGGTATTTTCCTCAACTATAATGAGTCCCAACTGCCCAAGCCTTCCCACACCCGTCGGCTTGTTTTCTCCATCAACTTTTGTTTTTACATTAACAGAGTATGCGTTATTATAAACAATCCATCTTGCTGCTTCTGCATAAGATATATTATCTATATAACTGCCATCTATCGTATGGAAATGATGTCTAGATGCAGCATTATTACTTTCTTTTATATTTCCAAACAAATTAATAACACTATAATTGGTTCCATCTTCCAAATCCGCCACCTGCCAAAATGGCGTTTCTGGATGAAACAAATAAAATCTTTCTCTATAGGTTTCCAAGTACTCTTGAAATACGTTTGCGTTAAATGCACCACTATCCCAATATTCCGACCAACGATTCAAAATTTCTTCTTCCGGGTCATCATACTCCAATACACAATCTTCACATCCGTCTGCTCGGTAACGATAAAATACTGTTATCGCAACTGCTAACAATAGCCGCAAAATTGCCGCATCCTGCGTAACTGTTTCTCCAGCTAATCGCTTATATCTATGAGCATTAGTGAAAATGTCTATTAACGAAACTTCTCGCGTTACATTCTGTTCATCTAAAACTTTTATCCATGGTTCATCTAATAAACAAAATTCCTTATCCATTCTTATCCTCCTTTTCTACTACTAAACCAAGTTCAAAATCATAATGCAAATCATAGCCACAAAGCTGTGCTGTATTATCCGCATCAAGCAACAATATTAATTCTCCCTGCAACCAAGGATTCCGTTGCCAGACACTCATTTCATATTGCATTTTTTCAAGTTCATCAATAGCACGATATAATAGTCCTGGATTTGCAAATAATCTCGGTAAATACAGTCTTTGTCTGGCAATCTCTACACCATCCTCTTCTGACAAGAAATTACAATCAAACATTCTAATAGAATTTCCGGTATCCGAGTAAACAAAACCTATTTTATTTTGTTCATATCGTTTCATGATAATAACTTCTATTGACGATTCAATATCTCTTACACTCATGTTTCCTTTTTGAGTTTTATCAAGATATTCATTTGTCAACATCCCCTGAATAGTTTTTCGTGGATATTTCAGCAAAAATGCTTTTGCATTATTCCTTTTCTTACCTTTTTTTACTATAAAGTCCTCTTTGGCCTGTAGGTACCTCACATCCGTAATATCTAAATCACAATCATCTTTCTCATCATATACCCGCTGGACCAATGTCGGTATATCTTTGGGAATAACTATTTCTGATGGTAATATATTAAGCGTCCTAATTAGCAGGTAATCCCCATATATCATCTGACTTCCTTTATCATACAAACCAGACTCCCCATCACTTATTGCCTCTAGCAGCACATAACATTCTGCTTGCTGTAATCTTTTGGGACGAGAATAATGATGAGTGGCATCACATCTATTATGACGATGCAATCGCCCTATCCTTTGTAATAATAAATCCATCGGACAAAGTTCGGTAATCAAAATATCCGCATCATAATCTAATGACTGCTCTAATACTTGCGTTCCAATCAGAATGAATCGATTGCGTTTTTGGTCACTTGATTTCTTTCCCATCCTTTCTAATAATATTTCTTCTTTTTCAAGACGATGTTCCATAGTAAATTGAGCGTGATACAAAAGCACCTCTGCATCTTTTATTAAATCTTTTATCACCCTATAGTACTCCTGCGCATGACGTATTGTATTTAATATTACACAAGCACATCCTCCATCACACAACTTTTCTTTCAACAAACCAACTGTTTGCTCCACTCCATGCAAATAGTTCATTTTTACATTACGGTTCTGTGTCTGCTGTAAGATATTGCACTGATGAACTTCTAAACCATCAGTCCATGTAAGCAGAGGATATGAAATATTGTCCATCCAATCGCCGGAAACTGGATTTTTCTGATTTTCTGTTTTGGGGCTATTTCTCCTTATTCCCTTAATATATCGATTTACCAATTCTTTTCTACGACTCAATGGTAATGTCGCAGATAACAAAATCACTGGAACACCATAACCTGCCATCCATTCTATGGATTGTTCCAAATATTGATTCATATAAGCGTCATATGCATGACATTCATCAATAATCACAACCTTCCCTGACAGCCCCAAATGCCGCAGCATAAAATGTTTACGTCTTAATGATGCCATTAAAAACTGGTCCACAGTACCTATAACAAAATCCGCCAGCAAAGCTTTTTTATTTCCCTGAAACCACGGATGTACATATACACTAGAATCTATCTCCTCTTCGTATACATATGTTTTTCCTTGTATCACCTGTTGCTGATAATTCTTATTATAGTTTGCACCCCCATGTGCTAACCGAATAGCATTTACTGTTTCATCCGAAACAGATGATGCCCATTCGTATAATCTATCATACAATCCATTGCAAGTTGCCTGTGTTGGCAAGCCAAAAAATATACCTTTACTATTACACTTTGATGCCATGACTTCTGCTGCCCCTAATGCTGCTTCCGTCTTACCAATTCCCATCTGTGCTTCAAGTATAAATATACCTGGTGTATTGGTTTCATTAATCGCTTTTATAACTGCTTCCTGAACCGCATTTGGTTCAAACCCGAATCTTTCCTGAAAAATCTGTTTACTCATATTACATACTTCTGAGTGCCATTCTTCAGGAAACTGCAATCGATTCCATCCTTCTGCAACTCGAGTGTCACAGTCTATTTTTTCAAAATCATCATCCAAACCTATTAATGGAAATAACCTTGTATTACTCGCAATCCAATCTGCCACAATAAGCAGCCCTGACAACAACACCTGCGCATCTACTGTCAAATCCGGCACCTCGGAAATCGAATCAAAACCGCTCAGCATAAGAGCTTCATTGACAATTTCATTCCATATCGACTGCCACTGCATACTCTGAATAGAGGAACCATCTTCTTCCCCATAAAAATTGCTAGGATATACAACAAGTAAATCATCCACACCATTTAATGTTTTTCCAGGACATGGTGCACCATGATGTGCTCCTATTACATTTGCAACACTTTCCGGAAGATTTATACTAACTGTATCACTTTGTAATATCCATTGTCCTGCATATGAATGTGGTGTTTTCCCTCGATGAAGCATATTTTCACAAACAATTAAACCCGAACTAACAATATTGTCATATAGAATCGGTACTTTTTTACATATAATTGCTTGAAAATATGATGTGGCTTTTCCAATATCATGAGTAGCTGCAACAAATTCTGCAATTGCGTAAAAATTCTCGAACTGCATACCACAACTTTCAACCGTTGCGTCTGCTATCCAGTTTTCCAATAATAATTTCATAACACCAGCCGTATCTTGTAAATGTACCCATAACGGCAGCCAATTAAAATTATCATCCACCTTACCAACTAATAACTTATTTACCATTGCTCCCCCTTTATATTAGCAACATCTCTTTTGACAAAAAAATCCCCAACTCACATTCCTGCGTTTTGGGGATTCATCCATTCCTATTTATCTATCCCCATCAGCGCTTTATACGCCAATATTATCACACTTCAAAGATGATGTCAAAAAATATGTAACTTTTTGTAATATTTTTATATCCACTACTACTATGCATTTTATTTTTTATTTATTGTTCTGCCAACTCCTTTTCTATTTTCTCAAAAAGCACATCAATTTTTTTCTTCTTTGCACGCATCATCTTCTTGTCATGATGATAAATATATTGCACGACATCATAAAAATTATGGGTTTTCAAATTCTGATTGTGAAAGCCTTGGTTGCATTTTATACGACCACGCTTGGAAGCGGTCGAACGATTGATGCGAAAGTTTGCATGCATGACATACCGCACATTATCATCATCCAGATAAATCCGCCAATAACCGGCTGCGGTGGTGATGGAAACCATATCCGCAATGAAATTACAGGAAAAGCCAAACGCCTCACAGATTTTCTCAATGTTATTATCAGTAAGCGGAAGAAGCCTTAATCTTTTCACTTTTTGCTGCTTTCTATCTTCCTTACTTGGCTTTTTCCAATAAAAACGCTGCCATTGGTCTTTTGAAAAACAACACCGGCAGGGTTTATACCCAGAAAAGACAAACTTTTTTGCTCCCTGCATTTCAACCGCATTTTTCCTGCTGCATACCGGCAGTCACTCTGATGTATTTTTCGGGTAATCGGATTCACTGCACATAAATCATCCCTCGTCCGCCCGTCGTATTTTATATACATACTCTTAAATAGCTCGTACAGATAAGAAACATCATATTTGGAGTAATGCAGCATCCACGGCCGATACGAAACTTTTGCCTGCCTGAGAGCCGCTTCAAAACCAATTGGATTCTTTTCTTCCACCGCTATCGTTTGCAAAATTTCCTGCATCAATATCACTCGATGCTTCGGCAGCTGTATCTCCTCTCGTTTCATAGTCTCACGGTATATCTGATAGGTTTCCCAAGACCAAACAACAACAAATGAGAATTTGGGAAATGTTTGTTTCAGGTTTCCGAACACTTCCTTTGCCGGTTTTGCCACAGCCACTTCTTTCCTTTGCACATGGGTTAGTTTGCAAGTATTTTCTGTAAGGGTCTCAATATCTTTCAGGCCTACCCGCTTGGCAAATGATTTTTCTGCCTTTAAATCTGCATCTGCTCCGATTGCTGCCACCTGAACCGGCTCCCAATCGGATATGTTCTTTGAATTGTTTTTTGCATTCCATTCAATATCTAAGAATAAATATTCTATCATTCATACCGACACCTTTCCACCTTTTTCAAATAACTGATATTTTTATAGTTTCCAAAGGTTTTCTTCCCTTTCGGTGACTCCATCCTACCACACCCAGCCGTCCAATAAACTTCTCAGTAAACTTGTTTATAACACATTACTCAAACAAGTTCAACACAAAAAATCCCCATACACAAAAACAACCCCGCACTTTCCAAAGTACGAGGTCATTCAAATGATTTTTATTCAGTTTCCTTTTGTTGATACCATATGCACATCCATCTGTGGAAATGGGATGGAAATACCGGCTTCGTCAAACGACTTCTTAATCTGCTCGGTCATTGCCCAGCGGGTCGTCCAGTAATCTTCCGGTTTCACCCAGAGCTGAATCAGCAAAATCACGGCACTGTCGCCAAGCTCCGAAACGACAACGCGAATTGGTTCGTCAGGAAGTCTGTCTTTCTGGCTCTCACCAATTTTCATCAACACTTCTTTTGCCAGGTTAAGCGGTGCGTCATAAGCAATTCCAACTGAAATATCTACGCGGCGGCGGTCTTCTTTTGTCGCATTAACAATGTTAGAATCCGCCAGTTTTCCATTTGGTAAAATGACGGCGCGGTTATCAGCCGTTGTCAGCGTGGTGTAAACCACATCAATCTTCTGAACAACGCCTTCCACATCACCGACAATGATGTAATCACCGACACAAAACGGCTTCATAATCAAAATCAGGACACCACCGGCGAAGTTGGCAAGGCTCCCCTGAAGGGCGAGACCGATTGCTAGACCGGCAGAGCCGACAATTGCAATAATGGAACTTGCGGCAAATCCGAAAATCTGTGCCACAATAATGACCAAAAATACATACAGCGTGATTTTAGATGCCGAGAGAAAAAAGGAAATAACACCCGGGTCCATTTCTCTTTTTTCCATCGAACGCCGCACAATTTTCAATAGTTTTTTTATCAGCTTTGAGCCTACAAAAAAGACAATGATTCCAATGGCGAGGGAAAGGATAAAATCCATTCCCCGCGGAACCAGCTGCTCTACATATTGAATGAGCTGCTGCATTATATTTTCCATGATTTATCTCTCTTTCTTTTTGCGTCCGGCATTTGACGGAACTTTCGTACAGGAAAAAATCTGAATCGAAAGTGGCGCAAGACGACACTCAATCGAATTTACTCTGCCATCCCAGTGCTTGCGTTTGGACTGTTTTACGCGCGGATTCACAAATCCGGTTCCGCCGTATTCGGACGCATCACTGTTAAAGATTTCTTTATATTTTCCGGCAAACGGCACACCAATACGGAATGCCTCGTAAGAAACCGGAGTAAAATTGCAGACAACCAAAAGTGTTTCGTCTTTGCTTTTTCGTAAAAAAGCAATTACACTGTGATCCGCATCCAATGTACTAATCCACTCAAAACCGGCAGGACGTGCATCCAGTTCATACATCGCCGGATGTGCCAGATAGAACGAATTGAGAACACTGACATACTGGCGCAGTCTCTCGTTATCCGACATTTCTCCATCCACGGCATCCAAAAGATTCCAGTCGAGTTCCCGTTTTTCCGAAAATTCTCTTTCCTGTCCAAATTCCTGACCCATAAAAATCAACTTTTTGCCCGGATGTGCTGCCATGTAACCGTACGTCAGACGAAGTGTAGCAAATTTATCCGAAATACTTCCCGGCATTTTCGTAAACATGGAGCCTTTCATGTGAACGACTTCATCGTGGCTCAAGACAAGCATAAAATCCTCCGAATACTGATAAATCATGCTGAAGGTGAGCATACCATGACGCCCTTTACGAAACAGCGGGTCGGTGCGGATGTACTCCAGATAATCATTCATCCAGCCCATGTTCCATTTCAAATCAAAGTCAAGGCCGCCCTCTTTGACAGGACCGGTCACCTGCGGCCACGCCGTAGATTCCTCAGCAACCGAAAAGCTTCCATCTTTTCTTTCATGAATTTTTTTGTTCAAATTCTGTAAAAATGCAATGGCTTCTAGATTCTCATTTCCGCCATAAACATTGGCAACCCATTCGCCATCTTCCTTGCCGTAATCGAGATACAGCATGGAAGCGACTGCATCCATCCGAAGTCCGTCAATGTGGAAACGCTCCAGCCAGAACAGCGCATTGGCAGTAAGGAAATTGATTACTTCCGGTCTGCCATAATTGTAAATCAGCGTACCCCAGTGCGGATGTTCGCCCTGACGCTTGTCCAAATGCTCATACAAACAAGTGCCGTCAAAACGGGCAAGTCCATGTTCGTCTTTTGGAAAATGCGCCGGTACCCAGTCTAAAATAACGCCGATTCCATGCTGGTGCAGAAAATCTACCAAATACATAAAATCATCCGGCGTTCCATAACGGGAAGTCGGTGCATAATAACCGGTTACCTGATACCCCCAAGAAGCGTCATACGGATGCTCCATAATCGGCATCAGTTCCACATGCGTATAACCCATTTCCTCACAATAATCGCAAATCATCGGAGCAAGTTCACGATAATTATAAAATTCTTTTTCGGCATCCGCCGGCTTTTTAAATGCGCCAAGCGCCACTTCGTAAACAAGCATCGGCTCCTTTTTCGCATTCCATTTTTTACGCTTGGCAAGCCACTTTTCATCTTTCCAGTGATACTTATTCAAATCCCATACAATACTTGCCGTCGCCGGACGACGTTCTGCATAATTGCCGTACGGATCTGCCTTCATCACGCGCTTTCCGTCCGCGCCCCAGATTTCATATTTATACAAGTCTCCGGCACTTACACCCGGAACAAACAACTCGTAAATTCCTGCTGCCTCCAGATAGCGCATCGGATTTCTCGCTGCCTGCCAGTCGTTAAAATCACCTACGACGCTAACCGCCTTTGCCTCCGGCGCCCACACAGCAAAATACGTTCCTTTCACGCCCTCGATTGTCATCGGATGAGCACCCATTTTTTCATAAACGGTATCATGAATTCCGTTGCTAAACTGCGTCATGTCCACGCCGTCAAACAAAGAGTCTACTGCATAAGCATCCGTTTTTTCAATTTTCTTTTTCCCCTGTTTCAAGACAAAATGATACGAAGGAATCTTTTTTGCCGGAATCAATACCGCAAAATACCCGGTCTCGTCCATTTTTGTCATTTTGTATTCTTTTTTTAAATCCTCACCGGAAACGACAATCAAATCTGCCTCCGGTTCAAATGCCGTGATAAGCACATGGCTTTTGTCCACCTGCTTCGGTCCAAGAACCGTCTCCGGTCTGCCGCACTCGGCATACATAAGCGCCTCAATTTCCGGCCACTGCATATATTCTTCTAATTGTTTTGCCATAATTTTCTCCCTTTTCTTTACTCGTTATACCAAGCTACAATTTCTTCCCCATCTTCTGTGTATTTTTTCTCTTCTTTTGGCATATATTTTTTCATGACATGCTCCATTGGGAACGTGTACAAAAGGGAAGCAGCACCCGGCGCAAAAATGAAAATGAGCACCACGTTTGTCACCATGCCAAACCAGATAAGTGCTACCGTTGCCGCCAGAATCACAAGCATCAAAAGTGTATGCAGAAAATGACGGAACGCGCAATATAAACTCAAACGCAGAATCTGCGAGAATTTTGTTCCAAAGCGTGAAATAATCGGGTAAATGTAACAGCTGATACACAAAATGATAAACAAAAGGGCGTAATACGCACCAATCAGATACCCTCCTTTTTCACCGCCGGTCTCCGCTACAATATTCATGTTCAGCCAGAGAAGCACCACGATAATTGCCGTTACAACCCACGCAATTGTGGACTGCAAAAAGTTTGTCTTAAAACTGTGCCAGAACTCACGCCATACATAACTGCGGTTGTGGCGCAGCACTTTGGCGCTTACATAATACAGCGATGTCGTTGCTGCTCCCACGGTAACAATCGGAATACAAAACACGAGATAAATAAGTGTCAGCCAGCCAATATCAAAAATTTTGCTGAGCGTGCGCATTACCACATTGTCCGAATTAAAAAACTTATCCATTAAAATTTCCTCCTTAGATTTCGTGAATAAATAATCCACTGCGTAATTTCGGTTCAAACCACGTTGATTTTGGCGGCATCAAAAGTTTTTGGTCTGCCACGTCAAAAAGTTCCGTAATGGATGTCGGATACATGGAAAATGAAACTTTCATGTCGTTATCTGCCCGACGCTCCAATTCTTTGAGTCCGCGGATTCCTCCGATAAAATCAATCCGCGAATCGGTACGCGGGTCGCCA
>ERZ859923.1037-NODE-1037-length-12948-cov-2.156286_pt1 | contig 12948 bp, 14 predicted proteins | sample MGYA00510116_ERZ859923 | MGnify/ENA primary metagenome ERZ859923 (study PRJEB30046, sample SAMN00715168) | human gut metagenome | study: EMG produced TPA metagenomics assembly of the A metagenome-wide association study of gut microbiota in type 2... | reverse complement strand
TAACAAAATTTTAAAATTTTTAAACATTATGATAGTAAAAATTCAATCAACATCAAATAATGATACTTGTAAAATACATAAAGAATGTTTAGATAAAATTAATAGTATGGAAGAAATGATTAAATATATTAACACTTTAAAGTGTGAAAATGGATTAAATACTGATATAACTTCTGATAGTAAGGTTAAAGTATTTAATTCTACTAAGAATTAGAATGATAAAATTCATTCTTTTTTCTTTACTTTAAAATAAATTTATGTATAATATTTACTGTGATGTTTATGAAGTTAATAGTTAATGATAATTTAATTGATATGGTTGATATTTCACATGTGAGTTCATCTGGTGGAGAAGTTGAAGTATTTAGATATAATGATTTAGCTATTAAACTTTTTAAAGATATAGCTCTAAAAGAAAGAAGGCATTTAAAAGAAGATGAAATAGATTTTCTTTCTAATGTTAAAACTAAAAGAATATTATTACCTACTGGAAAGGTAATAAAAATGGAGCCTTCTATAGAAGATTTTTCTTATGATGATATTATTGATTTAAGCAAAGATGATATACATAAGTATTTAAATTTAATTGGAACTCTTTTAGCTTCCGATTTAGAATTGGCTGGATATACAGAAAAATTCATAGATGGAAATAAAAATATTTTTGATATTAAAGTAGATACTTTATTAAATGAACTTGAAATTATTTCTGATGATGTAAAGACTTTAAGTGATAATTTAGTTATTTTAAGTGATTTACATAAAGATAATGCAATTTATAATGATTCCTTATATTTAATAGATCCTGGAAATTATATGATATCAGATGTAAGTAAAATCATACCATTTGTAGTAAATGAACTATCAAGCTTACAAAAACAAATTTTAATTGAATGTTGGAATACTGATGCTATAAACTTTTTTATTGAAGAATATTTATTTAAAAATTATTTTGATTTATTAAGATTTTTAAGAAAAATAAAAGTTGAAAGAAAAATAAAATATTATCAAGATGTTTTATCTATTGTATTTGATAGAGAAGAAACTTTATCTGATAATATAAAAACCTTATCTAAAAAAATATAAATTATATTGGTTTTTTAAAATATTTAAGGTATAATATTTAAGAGGAGAGTAGTTATGGAACATTTAAATAGAAGTGAATTAAGAAAAATAATAATGACTATTTTATATCAGATAAATGTGTATGATAAAAATAAAATAGATTATAATATAGATGAAGTTATAAAGGAAAATTTAGAAATAGATAATGAATTTGTTAAAGATACTGTATATGGTGTTATAACATATAAAGATTCTATAGACTCTATTGCAAATAAATATTTATCTAATTGGACTATAGATAGATTAGGAAATACTGATATAGCGATTCTTAGAATGGGTATATATGAACTTATGTATACAGAAACACCTAGTGTTGTATGTATAAATGAATCGATTGAACTGGCTAAACTTTATAGTGATGATAGTGTTGTTAAAATGATAAATGCAGTTTTAGATAAAGTTTATCACGAGGTAGAAAATGAATGAAAAATATTTAACTGTAGGGGCAATTAATAGATATATTAAATATAAACTAGATAACGATGAAGCTTTACAAACTGTATTTGTTAAAGGTGAAATATCTAATTTTAAAGCTCATTCAAGTGGACACTTGTATTTTTCAATTAAGGATGAGAGTGGAAAAATCAATGCGATAATGTTTTCTAGTAGTGCTAAAAAATTAAATTTTATACCTGCTGATGGTGTAAAGGTGTTGATTATTGGTAGAATAAGTGTATATGAAGCAACTGGCGGATATCAAATATATGTATCTGATATGCAAGAAGATGGAATGGGCAATTTATATATTGCTTTTGAAAAGTTAAAAAAACAATTACAATCTGAAGGTTTATTTGACGAAACTCATAAGAAAAAAATACCTGAATATCCATCTAAAATAGGTGTAATTACCGCAAATACTGGAGCTGCTATTAAAGATATATTATCTACTATTAAAAGGAGATATAAAATAGCTGAGGTAATTTTATTTCCATCGCTTGTACAAGGAGAAAACGCAGCAAGTGATATAGTAAGAAACATTAAATTAGCATCTAACTATGATTTGGATGTTTTAATAGTTGGACGTGGTGGTGGATCTATAGAAGATTTATGGCCTTTTAATGAAGAGATAGTTGCTCGCGCTATATATGAATGCCCAATTCCTATAATAAGTGCTGTTGGACATGAGGTTGATTATACTATAGCTGATTTTGTTGCAGATCTAAGAGCACCAACGCCAACAGGAGCAGCTGAGATGGCTGTACCTAATATGTCAGATTTAGTTAGTCATATAACTCAAATGAAGATAAGATTAAATGAAAATATAATTAAAAAAATTAATATTGAAAAATTAAGACTCGATAGTTTTAAAAATTCATATATACTAAAAAATCCATTAATTATATATGAAAATAAAAAACAAAAATTAGATATGATAAATGAAAAAATCAATAATATTATTAATTTAATAGATAAATTGGAACTTGTTAATCCATTAAATATTTTAAAACGAGGTTTTTCACTTACAACAAAGGATGATAAAATAATAAAAAGTGTAAAGAACGTTAATAAAAGTGATATATTAAATATTAGATTAAATGATGGTGTTATAAAGGCTAAAGTGGAGGAAGTTAATTATGAAATTTGATCAAAAATTAGAAAAATTAGAAAATTTAGTTGTGGCATTAGAGAATAATGATACAGATTTAGAAGATTCTATAGATAAATATAATGAAGCAATGAATTTAATTAAAGAAATGGAAATACAACTAAATAGTATAGAAGAAAAAGTAAATAAAATTTTAACTGAAAATGGTACATTAGAAGAATTAAAGGAAGTTGAATAATATGGAAATAATAGATTATTTAAAAAGTAAAAGTTATATTTTTAGTGATGCTGTAGTTATTAATTTTGGTTTAGAAAAGTATTCCATTAGAAATGTAATTGAGTTGTCAAGATTATATGAAAAAATACTAGATAATTATGATATAAAAAATCAAAAAGCAGCTTTTATTGTTTCTAGTGAAATGAATATATTTGAACTAACATTCTTTTTAGCTCTTATACAAAAAAATGTTGTTCCATATGTTATGGATGAAAATTGTGAAGTTAGTGAATTAAAAAAAATAATTGATAATGAAAAATTAGCTAATGTATTTTCTTCTAGCAATAAAAAATTTCCATTTGATACAATAAATATCAAAAGAATGAATAAATCTAAAGATAAGATTAAAAATATAGATGAAGATATTAATTCGGATAAACTTGCTTTCTTTTGTAAGGATAATATATTAACTATAGATGATGTTATATATAGTGATGAAGTAATAGACTCTTTAGAAAATAATGGATTTTATTCATCTATTGTAACAGACATGCCACTAACATATACGAATATTAAATATATAATTAATGCTATTAAAAAAGCAATACATATATATAGCTTAAAGGATTATGAAACTTTAAAAAACATAAAAATTTTAAAAAAAATACAACCAGAAATAGTTTGCATGTCAAATAGTATGGTATTGGAATTAATGCTTGATTCTAAGTATTTAGAAGATTATTTAAATAATACTAGATATATTTCATTTTCTTCTGATGTAGATGATGCATATAAAGAGAAATTATTAAATGAAATAAAAACTAAACAAAAAAAGTTAGGTTAGTATATATTTACATTATTAAAGCATACTAATAAAGTAGTCTGTGTTTTAAGGAGTGTTTGTATGAAAAAAACATTTCTTTCTATTCTTCTATTTTTATTTTTAGTTCCTGTTTGTTTTGGTTATTCTAAAGAAGTTATAGTAGGTGGCGAAAATATTGGTATTGAATTAAAATCAAAAGGTGTAATAGTAGTTGGATTTTATAAAGTTGATAATAAGTATATTGCTAGTGAAGCTGGTCTTAAAGTAGGGGATAAAATAATATCTATTAATGATACTTTAGTAGATGATGCATCTTCTATCCAGAAAGTTTTAGAGAATAGTAATGGCAATATTAAAATTACATATGAAAGAGATTCTGTTAGAAATGATTTAAGTTTATCTTTAAATAAGGATTCTAATGGAATGTATAAAACTGGTATTTATATAAAAGATACAATTACAGGTATTGGTACTATTACATATATCGATCCTAATACTAAACTATTTGGTGCACTTGGTCATGAAATAATAGAAAGTACTACTAGAGATATATTTGATATTAAAAGTGGTAATATATATTCTTCAAGTGTTACTGATATCGAACCTAGTTATAATGGAACTCCAGGTGAAAAAAATGCTATAGTAAATCATGATAATGTAAAGGGTAGCATTTTTGAAAATACTATTAAAGGAATATTTGGTAATTATACAGGAAATTTTGATAACACTAAATTATATAAAGTAGCTAGTATTAATGATATAAAAAAAGGTGAAGCTAAAATACTTACTGTATTATCTGGTGAAAGTGTTATGGAATATACAATAAATATTACTAAAATTAATAAGAATAGTGAAACAAAAAATATATCATTTGAAATTACTGATAAGGAATTATTAGAAAAAACAAATGGTATAGTTCAAGGAATGAGTGGTTCTCCTATTATACAAGGTGAGTATATAGTTGGAGCAGTAACTCATGTTGTAGTTGATAATCCTCATAAGGGATATGGTATTTTTATAACTAAAATGTTAGAAGAAGCAGAAAATTAAAATTATGAACATTGAGATATAAAAGCTCTCAATGTTTTTTATAATAACTCTAAATTTATTGACAAAAGTTAAAGTTTTGCTATAATATCCTCCTAAAGAAGGAGTTGTGTATGGAAAAGTGGAAAGAAAAATTGTACAATTCAATTGTTAATGGAGTAGTTGATTATAATTTATTTATTGAAATAGCTTATGTAATAGTAGAAGATTTAAATTTAAAAGATTACGTTAAAAATATATCTATGGCTTGCTTAAATTTTGGTGTTGATGGTTTATATGATCGCACCAATAAAAAAATTATAATTGAAAGAAAAGATATGCAATATATTTTGCATTTAGGTGGTTATTATTACTATTATTTATTTGAAATATTGTTCCATGAAATTGAACACGCAAAACAATGTAAATTATGTGATGAATGTGTGCCTTATCTTGATGAATTAGTAAGAGGTCATAATTATACTTTAAAAGAAATGAAAAAAATAGAAAAGGGATGTGTTTTAATTGAATCAAACAAGTTTTCAGATAATAATAAAATAAGGTATGCTTTATATCATGATTTTTATCCAACTGAGCATGAAGCAAATTATTATGCATATTTAAATACTGCTAAATTTTTAAATGATATATTAAAGTTCGATACTATTCTTTTACCTTACACTGATAAAATATATAGTTGTAAATTAATGCAATTATTATTAAAAGGATATAAGACTAAACTTATTAGTTCTAAATTAGTATCTCCTATAGAAAAAATAATACCTAAACATATTCCAGATATACATAGAAGAATGTTATTGGATCCGGAATATTTAGATGATTATGATAAATTAACATTAGGTCTTCCAATTGAATATGAAAAGTATTTACTATGCCGTGATACTTTAAATAAAGGTGAAGTTCCTAAAAATATAAAACAATTTATTTTAAATATAAAATAAGTATGAGTTTTTCATACTTATTTTTTTTGAGCCTTTAATATGTTTTTAATTGGAACATAATTTCTATAAAAATTATAATTCTTTTTATTTAAAGAAAGTTCAAAGATATAAACTTCGTCTTTTAGAGTATTTGGATGAACTCTACCTATGATACCTAACATTTCTCCATCTAATAAAATACTAGCGGAAATACCTGGATGAAGATTAGGAAGTTTTTCTGGTACAAAAGTATAACGATTAGTAAATCCTAAAGAGTTAAGGATATCTTCTACTATGCCTTTAGTAACATAAAAGTCACATTTTATATTACCGTTCCAAGATGATTTAACAATATTACCTTTTAATAATCCAGCAATCTTAGATTCTTCCTGATAGTTTTTATCATAAGTTTTACTTATTTCATATAAGAATATATCTTCTACTTTTCTTGCTTTATTATAATTATAAACATTTATTAATGATGGAATAATAGTAGTTCTGACAACTGACTTATCAACACTCATGGGGTTTGGAAGAACTAATTTTTCCTTTTTGTCATAACAAAATAGTTCGGTCATATCTGGTGATACTAAAGTATAAGTTTTAGTTTCTGTTAATCCTTTCATTCTAAGTCTTTTAGAAATATACTTACGATATTTGATATCTCCTTTGTATTCACCTTTCTTGATAGATACAACTGGTAAAGTAGCAGTTAAGTTATGGTAACCATAAAGTCTAACAATTTCTTCTGCTATATCATTTACATTAGGTTCAATATCAAGTCTTCTATTAGGAATAGTTACTGTAAATATTTGATCTTTTAAAGTATAAGCAAAACCTAATCTATCCATTTCCTTTTCCATATCAGTTTCACTTATTTCTATACCTAAAAGATTATTAACTTCACTAGCTTTAAAGGTTACTACTTTTGGTTCTTTATCAATATTATCATACTTAACAATACCAGATAAGATTTGAGCATCAGCATACTTTTCTAGTAAATGACAAGCTCTTTTAATAGCCATTTCTGTATATTCATAGTTTAGTCCTTTACCATATCTAATAGATGCTTCACTACGAAGATTTAATCTTGCAGCAGTATTTCTGATACTAACAGGATCAAAGATTGCACTTTCAATTAGAATAGTTTTCGTATTATCTGTTACTTCAGTATCAATCCCCCCCATTACACCAGCAATACAAACAGGATTTATAGTATCAGTTATTACAATATCATTATTAGTTAAGTTTCTCATCTTATTATCAAGAGTAGTAATTTCTTCCTCTTCTTTAGCATCTCTTACTAAGACTTTAGCACCTAACTTATCATAATCAAAGAAGTGAAGTGGTTGACCAAATTCTAACATTACATAATTAGAAATATCTACTACATTGTTAATAGGACGCATTCCTGCTGCTATTAATCTTTTCTTAATAAAGGAAGGAGATTCTTTAATAGTAACATTTTTAACCATTTTAGCAAGATAATAACTACACTTATTAGTTGCTACTTCTAGACTAAAATGTTTGTCTATACTATCAGTTATTTCTTTAAAACTTATATCAGGTAAAGTTACTTTTCTATTTAAGATAGCACTTACTATATAGGCAAAACCAATGTGATAGTAACAATCATTATTACGATGTTTATGAATATCAAGTTCAAGTACAGTTGATTCTAAATCTAAAGCTTTTAAAGCATCTTCTCCTACTTTTAAGTTACTTGCCCCTTCATAAATACCTTTGCTATAAGTCTCGTCATTCTTCTCTTCAAGTCCTAATTCATATAAGGCACAAAGCATCCCATTAGATTCTACTCCTCTAATTTTACTTTTCTTAATTTCAAAGTCACCTGGTAAAACAGCTCCTACAAGTGCAACTATCGCTTTTAAGCCCACTCTAACATTAGGAGCACCACATACTATTTGTAATATTTCACTTCCAATATTTACTTTACAGATATGTAAGTGATCACTATCAGGATGATTAACACATTCTACTACTTCCCCGATTACTAGGTTATCTATATGATTAGTAATTACTTTTTCGACATTGATATCACTTTCTGTTACTTTCTTAGCTAATTCTTTTGGTGTTAAATCAGATATATCAATATAATCACTTACCCATTCTAAATTAATCATTATTATCTTCCTTTCTATCAAATGTTTTACTACTTCTTAAATCTGTCATATAAAAAGTTCTAATATCTGTGATACCATATTTTAACATAGCAAGACGTTCTGCTCCAAAGCCAAAAGCAAAACCAGACCAAACAGCTGGGTCATAACCACAGTTTCTTAAGACATTAGGGTGAACCATTCCTGCTCCTGCTACTGTTATATAACCACTATTTTTACAAATAGCACAGCCTTTACCTTTACAATTAAAGCAACTAATATCTAACTCTACTGATGGTTCAGTGAATCGATAATAACTAGGTTTTAATCTCACTTCTATATCATTACCAAATAGTCTTTTAGCAACAAGAGAGAAGGTTCCTTTAAGGTCAGTTAAATGAATATTCTTATCAACTAACAATCCTTCTATTTGCATAAATTGATGAGAGTGAGTTGCATCATCATCATCTCGTCGATAAGTCTTACCAGGACATATCATTCTAACTGGTTTTTCTCCCTTAGCTTTTAACATTGTTCTAATTTGAACAGGAGATGTTTGACTACGAAGTAAAATTTCATCATCCTTTAAATAGAATGTATCTTGAGCATCTCTTGCTGGATGACCCTTAGGTATATTTAAAAGTTCAAAGTTATATTTATCTTCTTCTATTTCTGGTCCATCAACTACATCATATCCCATTGATATAAATAAATCTTCTAAGTCTTCTACTAGTTTCTCTAAGATATTAGGGCTTCCTATTTCAACATGAGTAGCAGGAAGCGTTACATCAATACTTTCACTAGCTAATTTCTCATTAAGAGCTTCTTCTTCAAATAAAGCTTTCTTACTATCATATAATGAATTAAAACTAGTCTTTAACTCATTCATCTTCATACCAAACTCTTTCTTCTCTTCATTTGGTATTTCTTTAATCTTACTACTAAGTTCTGTAATAATACCTTTCTTACCTAAGTATTTTACTTTTAAATCATTAAGACTTTTAATATCTTTAGTTTCATTTAACTCTTGTTCTATATTTTTCTTAATCTCTTCTATATTCATTTAATACATCTCCTTTATTTTCTTTAATGTTTTAATTTTATTTTTATCGTTATTTTTATCTAATGGGTCATAATGATATGAAGTTATCCCAATACTTCTTGGTACTAAAACATCATTTATGATATTATCACCTATCATCACTACTTCATTAGGATTTACATCTTTAATTATTTTCTTATACCCAATAGCATTAGGTTTAATAGCAAGTTCTCCACCATATATTTCATCAAAATATTCTAATAGATTAGCTCTTCTTAATCTTTCTTTTTGAACATCTATAAACCAATTAGTGTAAAGAATATTTTAATAACCTTTACTTTGCAAATAGGAAAGCACTTCTTCTGCTCCACTATGAATGGTATCAGGAATGTTTTTGTTATGTTCATTCCAAGCTTCAATTATCTTTTCATCTAACTTAAGTCCACTTCTAAGTGTTAGAAATTCACTTAATAACTTTATATCATATTTAAAAAACGTTCTTTCATATTCCATTAAATATTTAACTTTATTTTTAATAAATTCATCTACTTTTTCATTAAGTATTTGTTCTTTAAAAAAGTCATCTTCTTTTCTAAAATCTGCACTTAATAGTGTTTCATCTAAATCCCAAATAAATTTTTTCATAAATTATCCCCCTAACAAAAGAAAAACTATAAACTAAGGACGAAACATATCCGTGGTACCACCTTATTTTATAGTTTTCTATACACTCTAATCTCTTAACGCGAGTAACGCTTAAAGTTTTGCTTTAAGACTCAAAGGATGAATTCGAAGGATAAAAGGATTATTTACACCTACCATAATCTCTCTTTTACTTTTATTAATCTTCTACTACTTCCTTCTCATTGATTTAATGTTTATACTATCACAAATTTATTAAATTGTCATTAATTCTTGTTCTTTTTCTTTCATTAGTCTTTCAATATCTTTATTATATTCATTAACTAAATCTTGAATATCATTTTTAAGAGACTTCTCTTCATCTTCTGCTAAATCTTCTTTTTCTATTTTTTCATTAGCATCACGGCGAATATTTCTAATAGCAACTTTTGCTTCTTCTGCTAAAGCTTTTACTTGTTTAACAAGTTCTTTTCTTCTCTCTTCTGTAAGTGCTGGTACTACTATTCTAATAGTTTCTCCATCATTACTAGGATTATATCCTAAGTTAGCTGCTATAATTGCTTTTTCCATTTCTTTTAGACAACTTTTATCAAATGGTTTAATTAATAGTTGATTTCCTTCTGGAACTGAGATGGTACCTAATTGTTTTAATGGTGTCATTTGTCCATAATATTCTACCATAACACCATCTAAACTAGAAGGATTAGCTCTTCCTGCTCTTACTGCTCCAAATTTTTTTTCTAAGTTATTTACAGTTGCTCTCATTTTTTCTACTGCATTATCTATTTCTTGATTCATCATATCTCTCCTCAACACAATTTTACTATATTGCTTTTAAGAAATCAATCTTTTTTCCAATGAAACATAGCCTAAAATTTAACCGTTTTTACTTTTTTTATTGGGATATTAGTAATTTTAGATATTTCCTCTTGACTTAATCCATTGTTAAGCATTGCACTAATTATTGTAGTTTGCTTTTACATACTTCCTCGCTCAATTTCACAATTGAATCCATGCTGATCATCAGCTTTAAATGATATGTTTCTGATACCATTACCTCCTTTCTGGTCGGAGGTAACTTAGCACATAATAAAAAGAAGAGCAAATACCGAATTTTCAAAATTCACCCTTCTTTTTGGTCAAAATTTACAGCTATAGAATTTACTATTTTCAGGAAAAATTAACCCTGAATTTGTAAAATTACCAATTTCTTAAAAAAAATTTAGGTTTTTATAACTATTGGTAATTATCTGCTTTAACTTCCATAAAACTTTGTTTATGGTTACAAACTGGACATACATCTAAAGCATCTTTTCCAACATAAACATGTCCACAATTGCGGCAAATCCAAATCTTATCACCATCTTTATGGAATACTTTATCATCTTTAACATTTTTTAATAAAGTTAAATATCTTTTTTCGTGTTCTGCTTCGATTTTGCCAACACTTTCAAATAAATATGCTATTCTGTCAAAACCTTCTTGACGAGCAACTTCAGCAAATTCCTTGTACATTTCTGTCCATTCATAGTTTTCACCAGCTGCTGCATCTTCTAAGTTTTGCATAGTATCAGGAATTTCTCCACCATGTAATTGTTTAAACCAAAGTTTAGCATGTTCCTTTTCATTATTAGCTGTTTCTTCAAAAATAGCTGCTATTTGTTCGTAACCATCTTTTCTCGCCTTTGAAGCATAGTAAGTATACTTATTTCTAGCTTGGCTTTCTCCTGCAAATGCGGTCATTAAGTTTTGTTCTGTTTTACTTCCTTTTAGTTCCATCTTTATACCTTCTTTCTCTTAACAATTATCTTAGAACATTTTTTACAAAGGCCATAACCAATTAAATCAATACTGTTAATATTTTGATTTTTAAATAACTCTTTTACTTTTTTTAATTTCTCACTACTATAAAATATATCTTTTATTACTCCACAGTTAGTACACTGAAAGTGATAGTGATCTTTACTAACGTCGTAACGATAATTATGATCAACTGATACTAGTTTTGCTACTTCACCTTTTTCAACTAATTTATTGATAGTTCGATAAACAGTAGCTTGACCAATACTAGAGTCCTTTTCTTTTACTAATTCAGTAAGTTCTAATAGTGTCGGATGTAAATGACATTCTTTCAATACTTCATAAATGAGTTGTTTTTGTTTGGTTAGTCTTTCCATAAAATCAGTCCTTATTGATAATTATTATCAATTAATATAATATCATAATTAAAATTTAAGTCAAGAAAAAAAGAAGAATTTTGTTAATCTTCTTACTTATATATTAATATCCTTGGTTTTGTACTTTTACTATTTAATGATTTACGTTTAGTTAGTACTTTGTCAGTATTTAAAGTATTAGTACTAATATTTTCTTGCACAGAAGCCCGTAAAGATCTACTTATAAGATTTTGACTGCATTTTAATTCTTCTACATCATAACTAGGTTCATTAAAACTATTAGGTACTTCTACTGCATCATAATCAAAATGAACACCACTGCAATTTTTACAATAATTTATCACTATAATATAATCAGTTACTAATTTTTCTTCAATAGCATCTAAAACCTGATTACTAATTCTTTCTCTGTTAATTTCTAGGGAAGAACTTCTATAACAAAGTTTTTCTAATCTATGACCAAATACATCATATATTGCTTTTATGTCATCTTCTGGTAAAGATGCTATAACTTCCGCTATTTCTTTTCTTGTATAACCGTTAAGACGCGAGTATATTTTTTTAACATCTGTTATTTTCTTACTATTGATTCTATTTTTTTCAGTTTCTTTTTTTATTTTCTCGTCTGCTATTTCTCTAGCAATTCTCTTCTTAATACTTTCAAAATTTTCTAAATATTCAACTATACTAGAGGAATATTTGGGATTTCTTAAAACCTCATAAGACTTTGCTTCTATCTGACGGACACGTTCGCTAGAAATATCAAAAATTTTTGCAATTTCCTTTAAACTATATCTCCTATCATTATAAAATCCATTACGCAATTTTATAATTTCAATATCACGTTTCTTTAGTAAAACATTATTAAGTAAATCATTTACATCTCTTGCTAATGAACTTTTTTCATACTGTTCTTCCACACTTAATTCATCTGCTGGTAAAAATTTAGCAAGAGTATCATCATGATCATCATTTATTGGTTCATCCAAACTTAGTATTCCAGTAGCTACTGACATAATATTATATATTTGATTATCTGTAAGATTCATCGCCTCGGCTAATTCTTCTGGTGTTGGATTTCTATTAAGTTTTTCTGATAATTTATTATAAACTTTATTGTACTTTGCTAACTTTTCATGAATATGAACTGGTATTCTAATTGTTCTTCCATAATTCATAATACTATTTGAAATATATTGTTTAATCCACCAATTAGCATATGTTGAAAATGTACACCCTCTCTCGTAATCAAACTTTTCGACAGCTTTTATCAATCCAAGATTTCCTTCCCA
>ERZ859923.1032-NODE-1032-length-13018-cov-2.190619_pt1 | contig 13018 bp, 9 predicted proteins | sample MGYA00510116_ERZ859923 | MGnify/ENA primary metagenome ERZ859923 (study PRJEB30046, sample SAMN00715168) | human gut metagenome | study: EMG produced TPA metagenomics assembly of the A metagenome-wide association study of gut microbiota in type 2... | reverse complement strand
CTACTTCCATAACAACGTCTGAGAACATCTGGATGAAACGTCTGTATGAATCATATACGAAACGCTCGAATGCTGGATCTGGGTTACCAGCGATCATAGCTGCAACAACATCATCATTAAGACCAAGGTTAAGGATTGTATCCATCATACCTGGCATTGAAGCTCTGGCACCTGAACGAACAGATACGAGAAGAGGATTCTTAAGGTCACCGAATTTCTTTCCGTTAACCTCTTCCATCCATTTTACACCTTCCATAGTCTGAGCCATAATCTCATCATTGATCTTACGTCCATCCTCGTAGTACTGTGTACAAGCCTCTGTAGTGATTGTGAAACCCTGTGGTACAGGAAGTCCAATCTCTGTCATCTCAGCGAGGTTAGCACCCTTACCACCGAGAAGATTACGCATGGTCATGTTACCCTCTTTGAAGGTATATACCCACTTGTTTGCCATTTTGCAATTCCTCCTAAATTTTATTTCTGGTATGGTAAAAAAAAACCATCCATATACTTGATTAATGTGTGCACTCATACAAGCGCACACATTAATAATACCATAATTTCAGCAAATATCAACTAATTTTTATTATCTTTTCCCTTATGTTTCATACTATTTTTTTGAACACGGACAGACTTAACATTCTTTACTATGACAAATATCATAATTGCAAGAATTGCAACTATCCCAAGCGCACCAATAGCCAGCGGAACGACCATTCCACTCTCACTAATCATGGTGGCAAGCGGTACCTGCTCATCTGCTATATCATGCTTATTGTCGTTTGCCGCCTGCGGTACCTGCTCATCTGCTATATCAGTATTTGGCTGTGCCTGCGGTGCCTGGATTCCATCCTGCGGATCATTCTGTCCGTCAGGCACTATTGTGTTTGCGGCATTTGCTCCATCTGCAGCTCCGTTATTTACCGCTCCTGCTGCATTGCCCGCTGCATTAGCTGCCCCTGCTGCATTTGCAGCTCCTGCGGCTGCCTGATTGCCGCCTGCTGCAGTATTGTCATTTGCTCCATTTCCGGCAGCAGCCATGCTTGATGCAGCCCTTGAATATACAAAATTGAACACGTTTTCTGACGCATTTGACGACAGCTTTCCTGTCTGATTATAGCTGTCCGGAATATATCCATCTATATACAGATATGCTATAACCGGCTCATCGCCCACATTACCATAATAGGTACGGCTTTCAGCAAGCTTATTGCCATCTGTATCCACATAGTTGACTGTATACTCAGCAAGCTCGCCCGGTATGCCGTATGCAACAACATAGTCCTGATCTCCCGATACGAGAAAAGCCGACTGTGCAACTGTATTATTGTCACGGCCGCTTAATCTGATTCCCTTTACGTAGTACTTGCTGTTTTCATTAAGTGCCACACTGCCCTGTGCATCACAGCTGATGACATCTCCATATTCAAGACCTGTGACAATTATTTTGTCTCCTTTAGCAGAAACAGAAACCGAAGCCTCATTGCCTGATGCCTTGCGCACCTGCACACCACCGTTTATGCTTCCCTGACCTCCGGCTGAGAAGGAAACAGTGTATGTATATGAAAATGCCTTTGCATCTGCTGTCTGTGAGAAAACACCGGTTATGACAACAAGAGCTGCAAGAAAATATTTAAGCAATCTTTTCATTTTGCTTAGCCCCCTTTCTGTCACTTACGAAAGCCAGTATCATCAAAATAATACCAATCACAAACACTACAGCTGACGCTATTGACCAGATATCTCCGGTCTTTACCTTGCTTGTTGTAGTTATAAATGTAGGTGGATTTGATAAAGTTGGATCAGAGTTATCCTCTACCGCAAAGTTCATCATAAGCTTTGCGAGTGTATCCTGATATATATTACCCTGACTTTCTCCGTCAAGCCCTACTAAAAGCTTCACACTGCCTCCCTCTCCAGGCTCTAATGTCTTTAAATAAAAGAACTTATCCAGAGAGTTTGTAGCCTCATTGAGTCCTTTTCCGGCTGTTGCCTCCTTCTCACCACCTACGCTGGTGCTGCTGTATATAGTGTCCTCTTTTCCATCCGGTCCTACGAAAGTAAGAATATATGAGTATCCACCATTTTCAGCCACCGCCTGTGTATCCTCAAGACTCTTTAACACATCATTGGACATATACCATTTCGTTGAAATACTGCTGTTATTCTTTATATCAACGGAAAATGTGACAGAATCTCCCGGCTCCATCTGTGAGACAGAGGCTGCTATTTTATTTGAATCGAACGAACTGACCATCTCCTTGCCGGTAAACTCACATGAGCCGGCTGTAGTAGTATTCTCATCCGCAAATACAGTGCCTATCGAACCAAGGATAAACAACATGCATGATAATAATGCGATAAATTTTTTCATATTGTCCTCCTTTACTCTAAGCTAAGTGCCCCGTCATCTGATATATTTACATCAACACCCCACGCACTCTTAATTGCGTCCTTTGCATTGTGTGTCTGTACTGCATCAACAGTTGCCTCCAGCACAAATTGCGCACCATCATATTCATAGGTAGTAGTGATGGTTGTAAGTCCGTTATCATCAGTCTGTGATGTCTGACCCACAATGGCTGCAATATCGCCGGATATACTGATTTTGTCTGTAAAATCAGTGGATGTCTGACCTTTTTTTAAAATAGAATTGTAGTAAAATACATTTCGCTCTGTAGTCTCAGCACTCTTATCCTCTGTCCAGCCATCGTTTGTAAAGTCAATCTGTATCTTTGATGGATCAAGTTTTGAAAGCTTATCACCTGTCTCCTTGTCTGCCCAGTAATGCTGCACAGTCACTCTCACATACTCATCTATCGAGCCGCTGTTTTTGACAGCAAGCTTCTCATCGTACTTTTTGTCGAGAATCAGTTTTTCATCTCCGGCATTCTTTAGCATATCTCCAAGCAGCACTCCTGTTGCCTCGCTCCAGTCATCATCCTTATGCTTATAATCACGCCAGCTCACATCATTGCCATTCTCAGTCAAAGTAACACCGATGGATTTGATGTCAATCTGAGCCAGATAATTATCACTCATATATGTAAGAGTCGCTTTTGTAGATCCAATCGTCGATGCTGCAAGCATTATCGCAGAGGATGCTACAAGTATAATTGGAAGTTTTCTCTTCATTACTCTTCGCCCTCCTCTTTATCATATTGTGCTGTCGCATCCCATTTTGCATCAGGTGCGACACACGGATTGCCATTCTCATCATATGTGACAGGAGCACACTCCTGAACCACAACTACATTGAAGCTGGTCTTTACCTTTTCACTAACTGTGATAGCTGCAACAATCGGCTCGGTTTTGCCACCAACCGGCACTACCTGACTGTAATACCAGTAGCCATCATCTGAAAGGCTCCAGTTTGAGCCTGATGCCTGTATATCAAACTGGCTTGCTGCAATTACCTTTACCCTGACAAAACAGTCTGCTTTTCCTGTATTCTCAATCTCAATAGTTTTCTTCCAGTCCTTAAACTTCTCCTTGACATCAGTTGTAGGACCGATATCTACTGAGATACCGCCCTTTGCCGTAGCATAGGTTGTAAAATATGCCAGTGTCGGTTTAACTGAAACACCACAGACAATGAGTGTTGCAGCAAAGGCTGCACATACAAGAATACGGTGATTTCTATTAAGTTTTTTACAAGACTCTGATAATTTTTTCATTAATTCTGCACCCATTCCCATCCGGTTCCGTCATACTCAAAATGGTTTACGACACCGGTACTATAAATCAATTTGTCGTTGTAATCGTTTGTGAAATCAACATCTGCGGTCTCACCGGCCACAATCTGTGTCTCTATGCTGTCAGAGGAGGTCACCTGATAACTGCCTGCGGCATATACCTCCTTTACTATCACCCTTGACCCTGCCGGAATATTGTCAATAACTACACTCTTAGACCCTGTACTGTCAAATCTGATTGATGCAATATCTGAAAACACCACATTGCCATCCCTGTCATAGGCCTCAACATCAAATGCAAACACCGGCTCCCCGAGTGCTGTATTGTATGTCTTTAATGTTTTATTAATCTGTAGGCTTCCCATAAGCCCGGTCTGTTCAGGCTTCAGCTCGATATCGATATCATCATATATCCATGAATCTGAGCCGCTTCCTGTCATAGCAAACTCATTATTAGGAGCCGAAATCAGATACGGCACAAATGTGTATCCAAATCTTGCCGAATTAGCCGGCTTTGCATACACCAGATACAGTCCCGTCTTAACGCCTGTGACGTTTCCCCTTCCGTTTGAAACATCTATTGCCTCATCTGCTGTCAAAGAACCTTTGTCTACAATGTCCGCAGCTGTCTTTGCCATCTTTTCCCAATCATCTGCGGTAGTTTTACTGCTGATATCTGATATAGATTTAGCCAGCTCATCAAACTGCTTCGTTGCAGTGTATACATCGTTCTCATCTACATCTGCCACTCTGTAAAGCTCTACGGGAAAATCCACAGTATACAAATCCTCCCATGTATCAGGGATATCAACTGTTATAGAGCATTTCTTATCAATATCAATATGCGTCCTTGCAAAAATGCTTCCACATGGCAGAGAAAACAAGGCTATCGCTGCTATAGCTATACTGACAGCTCTTTTTAAACTATTGTGCATTTTTCCTCCTTCCTGATTCTATCTGAATCTATACAATATCGTTTTACTAAGTATCTTACAAATTATAATATACAAAACCAGAAACAGAATGCCAAGCACTATGGCTTCATGTAACGGCTGTACCTGCTTTACATCCTCGACAATAAGTCCCTGTGCATCATTTGCAATCCTGTGCCCCCTGATAAGAAGCCTGTGGGAATTCACACCATACGGTGTACATGTGATAAGTGTACAGTAATCCTGCCCTTCCTCAATCTTTAAGTCATTAAGCTCATCAGGTAAAACAATCCTTATCTGATCAACCTCGTAGGTCAGTGTCTCGCCAAGCACATACAGCTTGAATGTGTCACCCTCCGCCATCTGGTCAATATCCGTAAATAGCTTAGATGACGTAAGTCCTCTGTGTCCTGAAACAGCACAATGTGTGCTTGCTCCGCCAACCGGAAGCGATGTGCCCTCGATATGGCCAACACCTATCTGAAGTATTGTATTGTCTGTGCCGTGGTAAATCGGCAATGAGACATTGATGGACGGAATCTCAACATAGCCCATGACTCCTGTGCCAGATACATCAAGTAGGCTTTCATACTCTGCTCTGTCCGAATCAGACATATCATATCTGTCCTGCTTGCTTAAAAGCTTTTCATTGTAAGCCTCTGCCGCCTGTCTCATTTCTTCAAGCTTTTGTTCATCTGTATTGTCTACTGCATCGACATAGCTTGCGATTGCCCTTGACTGATGGAATGAATTCCAGTAATCACTCACCGTCGGATATAGCAGTAAGGACAGTCCTGCAAGAAACACTATGACAAACAAAATAGTTGATAATTTTCTTCTCATAGCACTCTCCTTACTGTTATCATTTGCATAATATAATTATGCCTATTGTAACTGCCACGAACCACTAAAGTGGCTCATGGCAGATATATTTTATCATAAAATGATATTATTTAACACGCTTCTTTGTTACAAGAACAATTCCGCCACCGACTACTAATATAGCACCGATTACATAAATTGCAACACGTCCGGCACCACCGGTTGCAGGAAGGACTGAGCCCTTAAAGTTCTGTACAGGTGTGCTTAAGCTGCCCTCAGCTTTATCAGCTTTAAGTGTAATATCACCGGTCACCTTATCTCCGCTTAATGACTTAAGCTCAGGAGCATCAGACTCAATTGAGTGGTCTGCCTTGATTGTGAATTCAATATCTTTTGCAGTGTTGTAGCTATCAGGAGTCTTTGTCTCCTTAAGTACGTAATCACCGTCATCAAGACCGCTGAATGTGAAGACATTATTCTTATCGCCGGAAATTACCGCTTTGATTTCTTTGTCCTCTGCTTCGCCTTTAATCTTTTTATAAAGAGTGAACTCTGCACCATCGAGTGCTTTATTGTTCTCATCTACCTTGTTGATTACAACCTTGTATGTAAATACGATTACTGTATCATCCGGAGTCTCACCTTTGTCTCCCTCACCACCATTGTTAGGGTTGTTAGAGAACTCAAGCTTAACCTTATTTGGGTTTCCTTTTGAACCGATAACAGCATTTTTATTGAGAGTTGCTTTGTACTCAACTACAATCGTATCACCATTTTTTGCTTCAAATTTCTCTGCTAAAATATTGTCACATGTAAAAGTAAGCTTTTTGCCAGCTGCGTCATAATTTGTTTTAAAGAATGATGTAACATCCTTATCACCTAATTTAACAGTAACAGTTCCTTTATTGAAATCAAGTCCCTGTGAAAGAGTATCATCAAATTTGAGGTAATATGACTTATATGACTCAACATTTGCAGGTAATGTTGCTGTAAGCTGGAATGGAACTACATCTCCGATATCATAATCGGCTGAATCCTGCCATTCTGTTGTATCACCTGTTGTGTCGTTTGTGTCTTTTACTTTCTTCTCAACAGAAGGTACATCTGTCTTTGGTGTGATTGTTGTATCAGCAACGATATTGAGGATATACTCAGTGTAAGCCTCGTCACCTGTTAAAGAGCTATCCTTATCCTTGATGAGATAGTAACCGGGCTCAAGTCCTGTAATCTCAGCTTTTGCATTGTCCTGTGTTACTGAAACAGAACCTGCTACTGTAGTGCTTAAAGCTGATGCAATTTTCTGTGCCTCTGCCTTAAGATCTGAAGAGTTTGTCTGCATTCCTGAAAGCTTCTCTACGTAAGCTTTTGCATCATTAGCAAGATCTGTCTTTTTGTCTGCCTTGATACCGGTACCCCAGTCAACGTTTGAAAGTGTTGTCTGTGATTTTGAAAGATCTCCCTTTAAAATCTGGTAAGCCTCATAAGTGTGGCCTGCCTTTGCCTCATTAACCGTGATGGTAAATGTTTTTTTGGCGCCTTCGCCCTCAGCAAATACTGTAACGCTCATTGCAAGTGTAAGTATCATTGCAAGAACTAAAGCAATGCTTCTTTTGATCGTTTTCATATTGCATTCTCCTTTTTATAATGTTTCATGTTTTTTATAGAAAAGTGTTATTACGGCTATTGCTATAAGCACAACTCCACTTAACATATACAACCATCTGTTACCGCTTCCACCTGTTTCCGGAAGCTCATACTCTATGAGTTTGTTTGTAATCTCAACAGTACCGGACTCTATTGCATTGGCGCTGCCCGGTGCAACGTTTGCATCGGTCTTTGTGATTTGAGTACCATTTATATCCTTAAATATATATGAAACATCATAGCCTGACATACTGTTGTTCTGATTTATTCCAACCTCTGTCACATAATATTTATATGTGGTACCGGTCAGAATACCATTTTCATTTACATCCTGCAATGGCAGATTTTCAAATACATATGACCATTCACCTGCCGAATCAGCTGTCACCTCAACCGGACTGCCATACTTCTTATCATTATCAGCCGAATCCACCTGATGCAGCTGCAGAAAGATCTTTCCATCAGTCTTATCTAACGGATTATTCTTTGAATCAGTCCATTTTTTATCGACTGAGATGCTGGTGGTCGCAACAGCTACATCCTCATAATAGTACGGTGTATTTACCTTCGCCATATCACTTCCCTGTAATGAGCTGTTTTCAGCTATAACAGGATGCGCCGAGGTATCTGCACTGAAATAGAAATACTCCTTATGAGGCTCAGTCGAGAGTATATAACCATCCGGAGCCTTTGTCTCAACTATATAATACTGCGTATTATACTCCAGATTATCAGTACTCATACTGATATCAATTCTGCCGTTCTCATCGGTAGTATAATTGCCTAACGACGCATAAGAACCATCCGATGTGTATCCAAACAGCTCAAACTCAGCGCCTTTAAGCAGCCTGCCATAATCAGCCTTATCTACCTTATACAAGGTAAATGTATTGCTCTTAATTACTCCGGCAGAGGATTTAGACTCTTTGTAAACAGTATTGTTATCCTTACGGTCTTCTCCCTTTTCAATGCCTTCAAGCTTTGCTGTATTGCTGACATTCATTATAATCGGACTGTATTCACCAGGGGTACCAATAACCTGTGCATTGACCTGATAAGTATATGTCAGCATAATGGCTTTACCGTCAGGTATATCTGCTTTTATGGTTCTATATGAATCGGCGCTCCAATCATAGGTACCATCCTGTGTACTGTAATTCCACTTACATTCATCTATCGTTTTTCCCTGCTTATAAGTTCCATCGCTTTGCTTAATAGCTTCTCTAAACTGAACTGTAGCCGGCATTAAATCGATATACCATAATGTCTGAATACCATTGCCATATGTGCGTGTCGTAAATTTAAGCACATCTGTCAGCTTTAATGTATCGCTATCAGGCAGATAGTCCTTGCCATCAGGGTTTATTATAACCGTATAACGCAGCCTGTGATTATCCTCATCCCACTTGTAGTTCTTGGAAATAACCTTATCCCCCTCAGTAGGATTATCACCGCCCGATTCGTCAGGCTTTGACATGGTCTGTGTCTGATAAGCCGATCCGATTTCTTTGTTTGTATTTGAAGATGCTGTGGCTGTATTCTTATAAGCCACTGTTTTACCGACTTCAAAATTCTCAAAATCATCTATCGTGCACTTGTATACTACATATATGTGAGAGTTCTCATTCCAGCCATGTATTTCTGTATTGGCTTTATCAGGCTTTATAACCCTTGTAACCACAGTATTTGTGTTTTTATCCAGCGTAGTACCTGTTTGAATTCCATTTATAAACCAGTCGCTGCCTGATACCGTATGTGGCGTACCATCAAAGTCAGGATAAACAAAGCCCTCCTGATTAGGATATTTTAGCATTATCTTTACACTCTGCAGTGTAACACCCACCGGAAGCTTATCAGTGATAGTATACTCTGTAGCATCAGCATCCATAAGTACATCAACGCGCCATGTGAGTGTTCCATCGCTTTCTGTGGTTTTCAAATATGTCTGACCTGTTTTACCGTTTCCATCAGTCTTTACAATCTTTGATGTCGTATGGCTATAAGATGCAGATGCACTTGAATTTAAAGCTTCAAACTTATTCACATACTCAAGCTTTCCACTTGCTGTTGTGTCGGCAGTTGTGCTGTACGTAAATACTACTTCTTTTTCACTGTTGCTTGTCGGATAATCCTTATTAAAGCTGACATTTACCGAGGTAAATCTGTAGTCATCAGATTCGGATACTTCATTAAATTTTGCTGTTTTTGAATTATAATTCTTATCCAGATATTTAACAGTAATGTCACCGATATATCCATCAAACTTTTCCTTAACCTGACTTACAAAATCATTCATCTGGGTATACGTCATGTAATGATAATTGTTCTGAGGTTTGGACGACATTGTATCAGCTATGCCAAACTTCTTAGGAAATCCCGATGCCGGAATTGTAAACTTAGCTTCCCATTTTAAAGTATACAGACTGTTATCTGTCTTTTGAGCATCAACAAGCTTCTTTGTAATATTCTGCTTTGTTTTTGGAACATTTACACTTGAAGAGCTCTTATATGACTTATCATCCTTAGTGAGAATAGCATTATTATTGAATTTCTGGTCATCAAATGTCTGCAATGCCTTTGTATAGTATCGGACAGTATACTTATTGCAGTTCTTGTTACCATCTGTAGAATTAAATGTAACCGATGTCACCTTGCCACTGCTGTCTTTGTTAATTGTATATCCGTCACTAGGTGATATATCAATGCCTGTAATCTTATCAAACATATCATCTGTCAGGACAGCTCCCGCAATATCCTCACAGGTTTTATTTACTGTAACTGTCCAGATAATTTGGTTATTAGTCTTATCATATCTACCGGATTTTTGTATAAGATTTTTGTAATACTTTACATAGCTGCTTGACGTATCTATGACAGTTTCTTTTGATTTTGGGTCTGTTGATTTACCGGTAACGAAATTAGTTGCCTGCCATGTAGCATTATTTCCCAAATTTCCGGCATTGGTCAGGTAATACCTGTATGTAATAGAACATTTCTCACCTGCCTCTAATTTTGGAAGCTTTGCAGTAAGTGTTGCCTTTCCCGCATCTGCCGGGTCATTCTTTCCTGTCGCTGTTGCAGTATAACTGCTTTCAGCATCCTGACCGTTTTTCTTTATGCTGTAGGTAAATCCGGTAGTATCAACCCTCATACCATTGCCGTTAAATTCATCTGTGATTTCGATATCATCAGGTGTACCTTTTTTAGAAGATACATCCACAGTAAACTCAACATAATAATTACCATTTTCATCAATAGCAATATTATTATTGTTTGTATTGCTCTTCTTTACAGAAATATCGTAGTTTAAGGAATCATTTCCGTTCCAGTGGACATTATTCTTGTCTACTGTTATGGTGACATCACCACCGATATAGATATCCACATCACCAGAATCATTGGTCTTGCCCTCACCAAAAGCTTCTGCCTTTGCCCAGCCCTTTATATCGCTGCTGTTACCCTCAATATAACCATCTGCAAACTTGATAAGAATTGCATATGTACCATCCTCATTCTTGATATATCTGTACTGAAACTGTTCCGTATCTCCGTTGTCATCACATTTTGTCTTCCAGTAATTGCACAGCTCATCCGGAATAGTCACCGATGGATCATAGACATAATAATAATTCTTAACAGTATTGCCATTGGCATCTACCGTATCATTCTTTCCGATTCCAAAGTCCAGCTGAACCTCAAGCTTGAACTTCTCGCCGTTCCAGTCCACCGGTTTGCCCTCACTTGACATTTTGGTATATGAGCCATTTGATTGCAGTTTTTGAAGATTAACATAGTTTTCTGTGACATTATCTATGGTAAAATCCTTCTGATTCTGATCTGCTGCTGATGCAGGTTGTATAAGTCTGTACGCAGTAATGCCCAGCACTATAACAGCCATCGATATAATAAATGTAGCAAGCTGTCTACGTCTTCTCACTCTTTTAAGCCGCTCTTTGCCGAGACGTTCCATATCCTTATCCATTCTGCATCCTCCTTTCATAGAGTTATATATAATTCATTTTACTTAATCGTTATTCAACAGCTAATATATTACACACTTTTGGTCACACAACGGTCACACGAGCCTTCAAATCGGGATTTTCTACTTTTTTACCAAAAAGTTCCAAATAACACTAGTCAATTTTGCCAATTTTAGACAATGGCCAGATGGCAAATGTAATTCTGCCGACTACCTGCTCCTCTGATACACAGCCTATAGCTGTATTTCTTGAGTCAAGTGATACGCTTCTGTTATCGCCCATCACGAAAATCTTGGATTCAGGAACCTGATAAGGCAGCTCTATATTACAGTCTCCTAAAGCTTTTTCATTGAGATACGGTTCATCAATTGCGATATCGTTTACATAAACCGTGCCATCCTCTGATATATTGACCCAGTCACCCGGCATCGCAATAACTCTTTTTACAAGTATCTTGTTATTGTAATAAAAAGCTATGACATCTCCTGTTTTAAAGTCATGCCCCTTTGATGCCATAAGCACCTGTCCCTCCTGTAACGTCGGTGACATAGATGTTCCGGTCACCTTCAAAATAGGAAGCCACAGGTTTGCGACCAATATTGCTGCCGCTGCCACTACCACAAGTGTTCCTACGGTATTGAAGAGTGTTGCTGCAAATTTGTTGTTATACTTCACTCTTCTCAGTTCCTGACGCAGCTCCTTTATGCCAAGATCATCGCTATAACGGTCATAGTCGTCTGTCATGATACTGCGATAGCCCGATGTACCCTCATTATTCTCAGTGCTTTTATTCTCTGCTTCTTTATTCTCAGCTTCTTTATTCCCAGATTCTATATTCCCAGCTCTGTTATCTTCTGAAGCCTTCTTTGATATTTCCTTCTCTATATGTACAGATATATCCTCAGGCTGGTTTTCTTTTTTAGTTTGCTGATATTCCTTTTCTATTTCAATATTTTTTTCTATATCAACGGTTATATCAGGTGCAGGTGTTACATATTTGACCGGAATTATTTCTTCTATTTTCTGTTCCTGTGATATATTTTCATCAACATTTTGGTTCTGCTTGTGTACCTGCGTTACTTTTTCAGATGACTTTTCAGGTGTTTGCATCATCTGTGCCAAAAGTAAATCAAGCTTATCCTCATTTGTAAGTGGTTTCTGTTCGACATCCTTTAGCTCCTCGTCTTTGCTTAAATCCACTACATCAATATTATTTTTGCTTTCTGCAACAGCTGCAGTATTGTTATGATTAATCTCTGCAACTACCTTTTTATTGTATTCAGCATCTGTGTAGCTTTTTGTCGAATTTGTAAGGTTAGCTGATTTATTCTGCTTAATTTTCTTCTGTTCTCTTTTTTTTCTTAGCTCAATGTACTTTACGGCAACTCTTGCCAGAGCATATATTGCCTTTTTATATATTTTTTCTATCATTCTTTTGTCCAATTATCCATTTCATAACCACAAAATATTGCTTCTAAATTATTTTCTTGTCAGATTATTTGAAGCCATGGATATTACGGCAGCAAATTTCTGGATTTCCTCTGTTGCTGACGTGAGTTTATTAATTGCAGCATTGATATCACCAGATGTCTTTACCTCACGCTCAAGTGTCTGAATATGTTTTTTTGTCTCGTCAAGCTCTTTTCTTAAGTGTTCAACCTCTTTACTTCTGTCTAAAAGCATCTCAAGCAGTTCACTTCTGCTAAGCTTCTTTAATTCTTTTGCTTCCATATTCACAATCTCCATATATCAGAACAACCAAAGAATAGATTACTATATCTTTGGTTGCCCTTTATTATCTGTATTATATTACAAAATTAAAATTCAAATTTCTTTGCAAAATAAGCATCAAGCTCATCAATTGCGATACGCTCCTGCTCCATTGTGTCACGGTCACGTACTGTAACTGCTCCGTCTTCTTCGGAATCGAAGTCGTATGTTACAG
>ERZ859923.1031-NODE-1031-length-13027-cov-2.336957_pt1 | contig 13027 bp, 9 predicted proteins | sample MGYA00510116_ERZ859923 | MGnify/ENA primary metagenome ERZ859923 (study PRJEB30046, sample SAMN00715168) | human gut metagenome | study: EMG produced TPA metagenomics assembly of the A metagenome-wide association study of gut microbiota in type 2... | reverse complement strand
TTTCCTTTGATTTTTCCCTTCTTTTGCCCCTCTGCTTTCTGCTCGTTTCCCAGCCGCATCTGCCGCAGTTTTCACAATGCGTACATTCCACTTTGTGAATTTTCGCTTCCCATTCACATAATTCGATTTCCTTATCTTTTAAATCGAATTCCCTCTGCTGATATTTTGTCTCAATCTGTATCCTATCTTCCGCAAGTAAAGTAATCGTGAGCGGATAAATTGTAACCTCTTCCGGCCGCATACAATTTTGAAAAATCACGGGCGAAAAAACTTCCCATTTACCACTTTTTTCATCGAAAATCCGCAACTGTTTCTCTTTCGTAACCATTTTACCATCATACCACAAATCTTTCAGTGTGGAAAGCATAAATTTACCCTTTTTTTGCACTCGCTCATATTCATAAAAAACAGCCTTTTGAGGCACTAAAATTTCACAGCTTTTTTCCACAAATTCTTCCCCCGAAAACATAGGAAAAAAAGTGTCTCCTTCTACCTTTTCCAAAAGTTTCGTTACATATATTTTATCGGTATTCCTAAGCGCTTCTTCATATACCGACGCTCCGCCGCAGATAAAGATATCCCGTCCGGTGTTTTTTTCTTTTTCCCATACTTCTTCTAAACTTTGCACCGTGTGGCAGTTTTCCAGTTCAACCTTTTTCGTTCCGGACAAAAGATACGTCATCCGCCCGGGTAACGGGTGCCCAATTTCATCATACGTGCGGCGTCCCATCACAATGGCATTTCCCATGGTCAGCATTTGAAATTTTTTTCTATCCTCCGGCAAATCCCACGGTATTTTTCCCTCTCTGCCAATCACCCGGTTCTCACTCATCGCCACAATAATCGCTATCATCGGTTACCCCTTCTCTCTAACTATATCTATAAATGTATTTTTTCATCATATTATTTCACACTATCGCATCGCATGACATTTGTCAAGTATCGTGACAAATGTACTTATATTTTCAATATACCTTGACAGACGAGGTATATTATGATTTAATAGCACTAACAAACATGAAGGGAGGATTGTTCATGTCAATTGCATCGGACTTGATTCGAGGACATACCGATACCATCATTCTTGCCCAGCTTTTGCAGGAGGACAGTTATGGATATAAGATTAATAAACGGATTCAGGAACTTACGCAAAATGAGTATGAACTAAAAGAAGCTACTTTATATACCGCATTCCGGCGGCTTGAAGAAGCCGGTTACATCTGTTCTTACTGGGGAAATGAAAATACCGGTGCCAGAAGACGTTATTATACCATTACACCGGAAGGCCGCAACGCCTACCGGAAGTTATGCAGCGAATGGGAGATTGCAAAGGGATTTATTGACGTCTTAATTCATTCGGAACCGTCAAATCCCAAACAAGTATAATGAAATGGCACAATCTATTTTATAAGGAGGATTTTATGGAGAACAAATTACGAGCTTACATGGACCATTTATTTCAGGATGTTCCAAATACAAAAAAAGCAGTTGAAGTAAAAGAAGAAATTTTGCAAAATATCGTGGACAAATACCACGACCTTGTGGCAGAGGGGAAATCAGAGGAAGCCGCTTACAACATTGCCATTGCAAGTATTGGTGATTTGGATGAACTTCTTGCTTCCCTGAAAGATTCGTCCCAGACGCCAAACCAAATGGACTCGGAAAATTATATGGCATGGCGTAAAAAATCAGCCATCCGCATTTCCATCGCCATCATGCTTTATATTTTGTGTGTTACACCGCCAATTATTACAGACAGTCTGCATCTGCCGGACGCCATTGGTGCTTGTGGTCTTTTTGTTTTTATTGCCATTGCAACCGGAATTATTATTTACAATTCCATGACAAAACCGCGCTACACGAAAATGGACGATACTTTTATGGAAGATTTCAAAGAGTGGCAGAGTAAAAATGACACGAATAAGCAGGCAATGCGCGCCATTAAAAGTGCTTTGTGGGTATTCATTACCGCCTTGTACTTTGTGATTAGTTTTACTACTATGGCATGGCACATTTCATGGGTCATCTTCTTAATCGGTGCCGCGCTTGAATCCATTATCAAAGCTGTTTTCGAGCTGAAAGCAAATTAGGAGGGATCGACTATGAAAAAGAAAACTGCCCTCTGGATAAAGATTATTGTACTTGGCATTTTGACGCTCGCCCTCATCGGTATTTTAATTGTGGGGATTCTTGGCAACACCTTCCGCAACTTTCCGATATTTGGCTCTTTTTCCAGCTATGACAATGCCGATTTGTATCAGGTGGGAAATGCTGATATATCTGCATCCGAACTATCCAGTCTTTCCATCGACTGGGTAAGCGGCTCCGTAAAAGTTGATGTTTATGACGGAAATGTTATTCAGATTCGTGAAGATGGTGCGAGCGACCTATCCGACAGTGACAAAGCACATTATTATTATCACGATGGAACTTTAGATGTCCGCTACCGGGAAAGCGGAAGCTTCTTCTCCTTCTTCCACAGCTTAGGGAGGAAGAACTTAGAGATTTTGATTCCACGTTCACTTGCTTCCAATTTATCGGAAATTTCCGGCGATGTAGTAAGTGCCGACACTACAATTAATGGTCTTTCCACAAAGAATTTTTATCTGGATACCGTAAGTGGAAACCTTACTTTTAATGGGAGCGCAGAACGGATTAACAGTGACAGCGTGAGTGGCGACTGCCATATTACCTCATCCGTCACACCTCAAAAAATTGACATGGAAAGCGTCAGTGGTGACATTTCAGTTTCGATTCCAAGTAACTCTGAATTCGAGGCAGAAAACGATTCCGTTTCCGGAGATTTAACTTGTAGTTTTGCCGGAACTAAAAAAGATGATAAGTTTGTCTGCGGCTCAGGTATTAACCGCTATGATTTTGACACCGTCAGCGGGGATGTTGAAATTTTGCCAGTGGGGTGATGTGATATTTTTAGTTTCCAACCAAATACTTGCCGCGCTCAAACTGAACCTTCAGTTCCGAAACAACGCTTTTTCTTGAATTTATCTCATAAGGTTGCATTGTTATTTAATTATCAGGCTTCATCTAGCGAAGTTTGATGACAAAAGCCCCTCTTTCTGTTAATTTGTACCTTTTAGGTTGCTTTTTTCTTATAAATTTACTTGATAAAATTTAAATGCGACACAAAAATGCAACCTTATGAATCAAATCAAGAAAAAAGCGTTGTTTGGAGGTATTCCCCATGATTTCATTTTCAGATATCAATAATTAACTTATTACAGTTATTACACAAATAAGCTTCCACATATGTTTTTTCCAAAAAACTTGTGAGCTTTATTTTTTTAGCATTAGGTCCTTCCGATTTCCACTTTAATGGATATCTGTCCTGATTAATTATGCCTTTCTCCATTTCGGAATTACAATACGGACATTGCATAAAATCACCTCCCAGTATGTTTAAACAATTCGATTATGTCAAATACTCGTTATCTTTTAGCTTCCGGTAAATCAACAGAAAAACTTTGCGCCCACAAGACGCAAAGTTTTTCTACTGATTTACGGAAACCAAAAAATTTCACATAATCCTACTTCTTAATCTTTACTTTCTTTACCTTACTTGCTTTACCGAATACCTTAACAGCACCCTTTCCTTTTTTGTACGCAATTACTTTAACATAATATGTCTTGCCTTTTTTCAGGCGGGAAATTGTTACCTTTTTCGCAGAAGTCCATTTCGTTTTTGCCTTTTTAAACTTCTTATTTGTTGCATACATAACTTTATATCCGGACGCACCTTTTACTGCCTTAATGGTAACAACCATTTTCTTTTTCGCTTTATTCTTAAGTTTCTTAATGGTTGCTTTGCCGACTGTAATTTTAGGAGCCGGAGTTTTTGTCGCTGCCGGCTTTTTCGTTGCTGTCGGTTTCTTTGTTGGAACAGGTGTCACCACCGGCTTCTTCGTTGGTGCAGGTGTTGCGGTTGGTTTCGCTGTGCTTTCGCTAGCATTGTAGTCTTTTAATGTGTACTCAATGGAGCCTGAAACAGCAAGTTCCACAGGATATGTTTTGCTTTCCTCGCCATTTAACGCAACATTGATTTGTTTGCTGCCTGTTCCATTGGATATCTTAATACCTTTTTTAATTGCCGTCTCATACTGATTCGTAACCTTAACTGCAATTATCTTTCCATTTTCAATAATTGCATCACAAACCAGCTGTGTATCATAAAGTTTAGACGGTTTGATGATACTAAATGAAGAACTGTTATCTACCACGTTTAATTCATCCATAGCACCGTCACTGCCATAAGCAGCCGCATTCATCGACAAAGCAATTGCATCCGCATCGTCTTTGAATGTTGGTTTATAACCAAACTGAAGAATGTACTCTCCTTTATTCACTGCCTCAATAGCCTCTTTACCGGAAACTACAATCTGTTTTTTGTTACTATCCCATTTTGCTCCGGCTGAAATCGGATTTACCTTTACATTCTTTTGGTCTGCCATTGAATAGTCAATGCGCACGCTGTCATTTTCATTCATTGCAGTCGTACCTGCATTACTGATAACTGCCTGCATAACTCTCTCGCCACCGGACAATGTCGATGTCACTTCCGGATTTGATACGACAAGGTCAGCACCAAGAAGCGTAAGTTTTGCCACCGCTTTTGCACCATTGTCTGCCTCAATATCAAATTCTTCGTTCTTTAATGTCTTGCCTAACGAATAGGCAAACTGAATCTGTCCGCTTTCACCGCTTTTCAGTGAGATTGGATAATTGTCATAAACTACATTTCCATTATTTTTAATTGTCACATTTTCCAGTGCTTTTCGTCCTGCATTTGTAAATGAAATGGTTACATTCACATTGCTTTCCGGAACAATATTCTGGTCAAATGCATTGGCAGTTTCATTTCTAAGCTCATTCTTAATCTGTTTTTTGGCAAATATCAATCGTGCCGGCTGCTCCTCGTCTTCATCTGAACCACTGCTTTGTTTTTGTGGCTGTGCGCAGGATACAACCGAGAATGAATCACCCTCTTTAGTTACGGTATTTCCTACCATGCTTTCACTTTCTGATGAGGTGCTGTTCATTTCATATCTTGTTGATAAGGTACTATCCTTTTTATTTATGTATTTTACATAAGTATGATTCAGCGAATCATCGCCAATTGAGTACCAGTAAACCGCACTATCATCAATGGTGTCGCCGCCCTTTGCGAAATCAAAGTTTTCTGCCACTTCGCCATTGTCATCAAGGGAGAAATCATTTGCGCTTCCGCTCATATTATATCCCTGAATTTTTACATATACTTTGCTTGTTTCCTCGCCCTTGTATTCTGACTGCTGCCATGCGGTCAAGAACATGCCGTCATTGTCTGTTACATATTTTACTCTAGGCTGTGTTTCTCCGGCTTCATTACAAGTTACACGGTTTACACTTTTCACTTGTCCATTATCAATCACATAAGAATACAATTCACGATTCTTAAGTAAATCGGAACTTCCCATGCTGGCAAGAATCATTGCAGTTCCATCATCCGACATATCCATATCGTATGCCTGAACACCTTTGATTTCTCCGCTTTCTAAGCACGCCGGGTCGGACCATTTTGTACCATCATAGAAACTGAAGTACAATTTCTTCTCTCCCTGCATATCCTCTTTGACAGCACTTTCATCCATTGTCTCAAGATTATAAGTATCGGACTGCCATACAACCATTGCCTTTCCATTTTTTACGGAAACTATCGGTGCAGTATCTGCTGCCTGATTATCTGTGAGTTTGGTGTGCTTTCCATTCACATACACGTGAATTTCACTGGAATTGGCACTTGTATTAAACTGGCTGCTTGAAATGTCATCGCTATTTTCCATCGCCGAATCATAAGTTACCGCATCAAAAGCTAACACTTCTAACTTGTCATCTTTGGCATAATCAATCGCGTTCACCGTCTGATTCTCGCCTTTTGTCCGCCAGTCAGTCATAACTTTCGGATCCGACCATTTTGCTCCATCATATTTACTTACCGCCGGATTAATGGTTCCCAAATCTTCCAGATTTTCGGTATACACCATCGCCATGCTTTTACCATCTTCTGCTGCAACAGGTGTTATATATGGATTGATATAATTCATCCAGTCTTCATCCGCCTTTGGCGCAATTTTCAGAAGTGATGATTTTGATTTTGTTTTCATACCGGCAAACTCTAACAAGTTTGGTCTGCCAACAGGGAATTTCTCCCAATCTCGGTAACTTCTGCCTTTGTTAAATCCGGTTCCTACAATTTTTTTCTTGTATTTTATAAATAACAGCTTAAATTCAAAATACAATCCAATATCACCGGAGAAATTCAAGTATCCGCCGTCATATGTTTTTGTTTTGTCAAGGTCCTTGAAAATCACGACACGGTGATTATATTCAACCGAAAGGTTACCCTCTACACCAAATTTTAATTTTACTACTTTACCGTCAAATCCAACACCGCCACTGGCACCGACGTATCCTTTTACTCCAACAAGAATATCAGTTACAAAATTATACTGGCTGGTCAGTTTCAGGTTGTTTGTGCTGAAATCAAGTCCGACAAACTGGTTATGGTAAGAGTTTCCACCTGAAACCAGCGCATCAATGTTTGCACTGCATCCAACTTTCATTCCATAATACAATGGAACAAATCCAACGACTACATTGTTATTGAAACTAAATTCATACTGAATGCTTCCGGCAATTCCACCTCCGGTATAGGTCATAACCCATTTACCGTCGATAAAGTCCGCATTACCAAACGCATAACCGGATAATGTTTTTGTCAGTTTATTATCTTTTAAATCATTAATGGTTTCTGTTACTGCTGCCACAATATTATTTTCATCAAGTCCGGCATTACCAATGGCAATCATAAACGTTTTCTTGAATGGGTCATCGGTATCCTGAAAACTTACCTTCATCGGCAAAACTTTTGGCAGGTTAAACTTTAATGTTCGGTTAATGACTTTTCCGGCAGACAATTTTGGTGTCTCCAAATCACCAACAAAATTAATGCTGGTTGGTTTTTCCGGTGATGGAAGGTCTGTGACATTGGCTATTGTAAATGGCGTTGTCTGCGTTGACAATATATTCTTTTTGCTATCCTTTACAATAACTTCAACCGAATGTCTTCCTGTTGAGGTACTTTTACTGTCAATCTCAAAAACAGATTTTTTCCACTCATTTACCATACCGTCATAATATGTAGTTTCTTCTTTTGCGGCACTCAATTCTCTGCCGGACGTTTTTATCTCAATAAGATGGCCTGTGGCTGCACATGAGTTTACAACAATTTTTTTCGTCTCATTTTTATCAATCAATAAACTATTGATATCTTTTCCATTTTCATCTGTGACATAAACAATATTGTTCTCTGTCGTAATTTCAAGAAGCACTTCCGCATTATCGAGTTGTTTTACATTGGAAAATGTAACCTCTGTTGAATACGGATTATCGACCAGATTTTTTTCAAAAGTCTGCGTATCCTTCGCAATTTCTTTTCCCTTATCATCGAGCAAATATGCCTTAATTGTAAATTTGCTTTCTTTTCCTTTTCCTGTTGCATCCGATAACGTTATGTTCTGCATATATTTTGAGGAAACCTGACAATTGTTAATCGGATATGCACCTGACGCTTCACCACTTAACATGTCTTTTATGGAAATATCGCTTTTACTAAGTCCATATTTGACACCGACTGAAACATCTTCCTGTGCCGGCTTCCACACAATGCAGTCGCCGTTAGAAAGCTGTTTGATACTTTTTGCCTTATCATTCTCTGTCGTCCACTCGACTTTATCTGCATCTCCGCCGCTGACATTACATCCTACTTTTCCAATATCCGTAAGGTAATCTTTATAGCTGTTGTCTGTAATTGGACGGATAATATACAATTTATTTGCCAAAGTCTTTACGTCAACACTCATTCGGTAAATCTGTCCGCTGGTTTCATCGGTTACCGTAACGTAAGTAAATCCATCCTTTTTTCCTGTCAGTGTGAGAATGTTTCCATTCATCTCGCAGGACGCTACACTTGCATCCGAAGCAACTGCCTTATACACATCATCCGCTGCATATCCACCTTTTACCTCAAAGGTATGTACGAGATTGATTTCATTGAGTTTTGCATAAAATTCATTGGAATCTTTTGCATCCTTCACTATTTTATCAACTGCATCCTCATTGGACATCAAATAACTTTGGTCCACTTTCTCGCCATTTTCATAAATTTCAAGTGCAGCTTTTTCTTCTTCCTTCCATGTTGCGTAAAGCGTGAGAACACCTGTGCCACTATATCTCGAGCCGGCCGCATACTCCTGTCCGCTTCCGTCTTTCTTTGTATTCCATCCGTTAAACACATATCCTTTTCTTGTTGGCTTTTGCGTTGTTATAATAAATGCATACAAATCTTCCTTCTTCTGTGTAGAAGGGAAATCTTTTACCAAATCACTGGTATTTTCGTTATAAATAATGGCATACTCACCGTCATACATTTCTGCATCTGCAAAAGTGTCAATGGAATCTAATTCGTCAACATCCGCACCATATTCCGGTTCGTTCCAATTGATATAATCTCCTTTTTTATATCCTCGGTTAATGGATACATAATAGCCAAACCCGTTGATACTCTCAAAAGTTACACCATTTTCATCATACTGGGTAACTTCTCCCTGACACACAAGACCTTTTATTCCATCATCGTATGCGGCCTCCATATAATCATAGCCGTCCTCTGTAAGGCAGACATTATTCTCATCGCCAATCAGGGAAGATGCGTAAAGATTTTTCGATTCAGAGCTGGTTACCGGCGTACCATCGGCTTCGTACATATAAAGCGAAACCGGATAATTATCGTCGCCACTATAGCGAAATACAAAATACCGGTCTTTTAATTGGGTACTTTTAAACTGATGACCCGTGGATGCATCTGCTGTTCCCCAAGAAGCATCATAACCATATCCATTTATCATGTTTGTACTGGTAATAACATCAAGAATCTGATCCTTACTTAACTTTGCACCAAACAATCCTTCTTCATAATATCTGTACCAAATGGCATACAAAGTCACTACCTGATTTTTAGAATACGTTGCCCCCGGATCATAGGAAGTTCCTGAACCATCTTCTTTTGTGTTCCATTCTATAAAACGGTATCCTTTTCTTGTTGGAACATTTTCAGAAAGCGTAAGATCAACATCTTTTTCTTTTGTCTGCTCCTCCGGCATATCAAGTACCTGCTGCCCGCCTTCGGAATTATATATAACCGCATACTGGCCGGACTCCAGACTGTTAGAAGAATATCCTTTCATTTCAGCAAGTTCATCCATTGTAACCGATGTATTGGCATCATCTTCCCAAACAATTTTCTCCCCAACATCGCGCCCCTGGCTGCCACTTAAATAATATCCAAATCCGTTCTTACTCTTAAAATAGAGTCCTTTGGAATCTGCCTCGCCCATACTGCAAAGCGCCATTACACCTTCGATTCCATCCGTATAATTTTTTTTCATGTAAGTAGATGCTGTGGTGGTAAGACACACATTAGTACTAAGACCTATTTTTGAAGATGACTTTAACCCTTTGTTTCGGCTGCTCACTACCGGTGTGCCATCATCCTCATAAAGGCATAAAGCAAGCGGATAATTTGAATCTCCGGAATACTTTAATACAAAATGTCTGTCCGCCATCATACTCTTTGTAAACTGATGGCCGGTAGAAGCATTCGCTGTTCCCCAGGATGCATCATATGGCAGACCTTTTAATGTGCTTGTCATCATAACATAATCAAAAAGCTGGTCAATTCCATATTCACCAGCAAAAATACCAGTTGTGTACTCACCATCTCTGACAACAGTTCCTTTCTCCTCCGCCTTCGACGACGTTGTCATATCAAACGGTATCGAAGTCAGAAGAAGTGCCGCTGCAAGCAGCAAACATAAACTTCTTTTTCTTGTTTTTTTCTTCATAAACATCCTCCAATCATACTAAGCCTGCTAGTGCCAGTGGGAAATACTACTTTCCCAAAAAATATATTTATGTTAATAGTTTATCATAGCTTAATACGATTTGTAAATAAAAGGATATCGCTACTTCTCCTGCAATTTTTTTCCGATTGTGCACACCAACTCCGCTTCGGTGATTGACGGATTTCTTCGACATTCACTATCCATAATTTCAATTATTTTACTAAAATACCATGGTGCGAGTCCTCTCTCTAGCAATTGTTTAAATACATCGGTCAGATACCCATAGGAAATCCTTTCCGGCACAACGCCCCTAATAAGTGCAGGATATTTTTTCTGCAGATTCTCTACCATGTCTTTTACCAAATCCCGATTGAGAATGTGGGCATAGTTTTCTCTTACGGTCTTTTCTAAACGCTCTACGATATAACTAGCGTCTTTGATTTCTGTTTCTACCGACTCTTTTCGCAAAGTCTGACGATAAGACAAGATTGCAAACTCACGGGAGGCTAACCCTTCATCATCTCGTATCCGTACCAACGGCATTAGGATTCCTTCGCCCGCTAATTTTTTTCTTGCTTCTACAATTTTTTCCTGATATGTCCCATCCAAAAATGCAGGGACCAAATCTTTTCCGAAAATACACTCCAATGGCTCCAAACAATTTTGTAATTTGTGCCAGATTTCTTTTTGTGCTAAATCATTTCCGTTTTCTGTTATTTTCCGATTTTCTATCCCCAATAAATCGTCTGCGCTGATTTCTAATATCCGGCAAAGTTCCTTGAGTAATAAAATATCCGGTAAACTATGTCCCCGTTCCCATTTGCTAAGTGCCTGTGGTGTAACCCCCATTCGCCCTGCCAATTCTTCCTGTGTCATATTTTTATTTTGACGAAACATTGACAGTCTACTGCTAAAATTACTTTCTTTCATATGCTGTATCCTCCTTTGTTTTTAGTATAACAAAAGAGAAAAATCGTGTAAAACAACTTTGTGTTGATGAGCGGCTCAACGAAAGGGGGTAAATTCTTCAAATGAATAAATATCGGCAATATATAACATTCCGTATGATTCATCGTTTACATTCTAATTTCCGACTCGAAATACTGTTCCTGAAAATAAACTTTTTCCTTGATTTCTTCCTTCGTAAACATCATTCCATTCGGAGCTACAACCCATTTTTCTTCAACGTCATCGTATCTATGAATAATTGCAATTATTATCCCTGTATATTCTTCAACAGGTTCATCTAATCCTAACAAATATGCATCTTGTTCTTCTCCATCAGGAGCAATTGTTCCTTCTATATATCCATAGTTAATTGGATAATACATATCTTTATGTTCAGGATGATAGCTTCCCATCGGTCTATCTACCTTTACTGTTACTATATTGCCAATCATATGAATCTCCTCCGTATTCCAATCAATTTTAACTGTTCTGATTATCTAGCAGATTTGCAAACTTGAAGTTTCACATCTTTGAGTAATTTAAGCATAATAAATTTTAATTAAAATAATCTGTATAATATATTTCTAACAAATTCTTAACAGCCACAACCCCCTTTGGAACTTCTTTATTACTTCTATTTATCCAATGCTCAAACATTAAACTGCTTAATACTTCTGCATCTGCAGATGAATTAAAATGTTTTATTGTTTTTTTAATGAATTGTATTCCAAATTTCTCTGTGTATCAAAACTATCTCCGTAAGCACTATTAAAGGCAGTTTGAAATTCATTCCACCAATAAGAACCTATTTCTGATTTATCACCTACTTTTCCAGTTTTAAATATTTCTTCGGATACTTTTTTAATTACTTCTCCGTCTTCGTGTACAACCGTACCATAAAAATCTATAAATATTGCTTTAATCATTTATCTATATCCTTTCTACAAACTGAAAGTTGATTACATTTTTTTAACAACTGCAAACATTAAGTTATTAAAATTGGGCAGCGCACTGGTGATCCCTTTTTCTATTATTTCCAAACCGTTTCTTGCTATTTCGTCCTCAAAGTTTTTGAACGATACCATTCTGCACGATGTTCCAGTCACCATCATTTTCCCAGATTTATGCTCCTTTTCTTGAAGTTCAAATGCTTGGCTAATATCGCTTCGCATCTCAAATTCTCCATCGCCCATTGTACAAATAAGTGCCAATCCCTCTGGTTTCAAATGCTTATGAATGAATTGATAAAATCTATTTCTGTCCTCATCAAGAACGAGCATATGAATAACTGCAATACCATAGATGAAATCAAATAATTCATCCATATTGTCTGCCAAGCAATCCAATACACTAAAGTTCTTCTCAAAATCCGGCATTATTCTCTTGCAATACGCAATGGCCTCGTTTGAAATATCAATCGCCATTAGATTATAACCGGCATCTAATACTACCTTTGAATCTCTTCCTTCACCACACCCAATTTCCAACAAACAATGTTCGGGCTGTATATTATATTTTTTGATTATCTCCATTACAATAGGGCTATTCTGGTCGCTTGCCCAACGGACACCATTCTGATGTGCAATTTTATATCTTTCCTCATAAGCGGCGTAGTATTTTCTGTTGTCGTTCTTCATAATATACCTACTATTATGTATCGTTTCAGAAACTTTGAACCCCAGTTTCTCATACAAAGAAATAGCTCTTTTGTTTTTTATAAATACATACAATATAATAGGTGCACGAACAGATGCACAGCACTTCTTTACTACTTCCGAACCAATTCCGTGATTTTGAAACTCAGGAAACACAAACAAATCATCTATTTCAAATTGTCCGTCTTCATTTTGATAAAAATGATAATATCCTGCTTTTTCACCATTGGCATGAACAGTTGTATATTCATCAATCGAATTTTCTATCTTTTTACGAATCCAGTTCATTACCTTTGGATAATCAATTGTTTCCAATTGTTCATAATCGTGAATCAGTTGCCTGCACAATTCATAGATTGGCTCAATATCTTCTTCTTTTGCTTTTTCGTATGTTATATTCATAAGCCACCTTTCATTGCTTTCTAAACCTCCGCTAGGAATCATCCACTAATTTGTCTTTGCTTCATA
>ERZ859923.1030-NODE-1030-length-13034-cov-2.043994_pt1 | contig 13034 bp, 9 predicted proteins | sample MGYA00510116_ERZ859923 | MGnify/ENA primary metagenome ERZ859923 (study PRJEB30046, sample SAMN00715168) | human gut metagenome | study: EMG produced TPA metagenomics assembly of the A metagenome-wide association study of gut microbiota in type 2... | reverse complement strand
CCAGCCGTTCTTCGCTGTACGGCGGCACCAGCCGGATCGAAAGTCGGGACTTGTCCAGTACATAGGTCACGCTACCTTCCGGCGTACTGCGTTCCAAGCGGCACAGCAGAGGGTACTTCCGGCTGAAATCCTCCAGTCTGCGTTTCAAGCTGGCATTGAAGGTGTAGATACTGGCAATCGTCTCGCCATCATTCCAGTTGATGATGGTTTCTTTTTCATATTTAGACAGCTTCCTCATACAGTTCCTCCTCATAATCGGTGTTTGCTTTCAGCACACGCAGGCGGTGCTTGATCCGGTAATACTCATCCATCTCCATGCGTAGGCAGTGATAGAAGCTGTCGTACCAGCTTTCGTCTGTCTCTGACTCAATTTTCCTGGTCAGATGAAGCATCTGCCCTTTAGCCTCCGGGTCAACGGTCAGCGCTGTCAGCCATTTCAGCCTTGTCACTGTGTTGTGATGGCTGGGGCAGGCGTAAGCGTAAAGTATTTTCTTTTCCTTCATATTCAGTTTCATAATGATCTACCTCCATTCATTTGATGCGGTATGTCCCGCATCGTTTATTTTTCTGTCTGCCGGTCTGTCTGCAAAATATTCCTGCCCGGATTCTCTCCCAGCGTATTGTCCTCTTTGGTGCGCTCTTATCGTGGCGGCACTTCTCCGAAAAAGCATATTAACTTGCAGCCGATCATGTTGTTGTCAAGGTACGATGTTGTCTTGTAAGAAGTTGTGGACTTTCCAAAATGCCAAGGGGTTCGTTTCTGAAAGTAGTCCCTACACCCTATACAAACTTAAAGGGGTATTTTTAAACGGGGTCTTATGAAAATTTGGGAAATTTTCACTTTTTCAAACAACCTCCTATACCTATAACATTCTAAAAAGGGTGTTTGGCAACCTGATTTTCAAATTTTGTTTGGAAAACTTCTTACACCAATATGAATCTATAGGGCCGTTTTGGAATACAATTTTGGACAAAAAGAAAAACGGCAAAGTTCACAATAGAACCTTACCGTTTTGGGGAATGCTGCACAGCAGCACCGTATTATTTCTTTTGGTTTATTATTTCATAACTGCGTTCAGCAATGTCTGATAGTCACTCACCACATCGTACACCACGTTTTCATCGTTCAGTGCCTTGAAATGTGCACGGGCACAATCAATTTTAGCCTGTTCTACCGGGGTGATGTGATTGAGCTTCATGGAATCCAGTGTGCCTTTGGTTTCAGCAACAAAGTAGATGTGCTTGACTGTGCCCTCATAGAACGCAATCGCCCAGTCGGGATTGTATTTTCCAACAGGTGTGGAAATATAGAACCCATCCGGCAGCTTTACATAGACTGCCACATCACGGTTCGTATCGAGGTCGGCGGCAAAATCACGCTCGTTGCTTGAATCGTAAATCAGATGGTCATACAGATGCCGCTGTACTTTCATGACGTTCATACCGAGTTTTCCCTTCAAGGTCGGCTCAGTGAAAATGTCTGTATCGTAATGCTCATCCAGAATATTGTAGGTGATATGCTGGATGATGGCTGTTGCCTTTTCGTCATTGATGAGGGCAGCTGCTTTTAGGATGAACTCTTCCGGGTTGTCCTTGAACTGATCGAACACCGCTTTTTCAATGCCGACCAGAATCTGTACAATCGCCTTGCGGGTCAGCTTGGTTTCAGCCACCAGCTTGCCAATCAGGTCATACTTGACGCTCTGGCTGGCGTGAATTTTGGTCTGTGGGTCATATTTATGCTGATCCGCTTTTGCGAAAGCAGAGCCATCTAACAGAGAATCCTTGGATTTGATCTCCGTCATTTCACCGGATTCTACTTTGAAGTAAATCTTCGATACGTTCAGATTGCGGTTAAGCGAGCAAATGGATTTTTGCACCAGTTCATCCGTGTCAAAATCCACCACATAAACCGATTTCGGGCTGATTTTGTTCCAAAGGGCCTTGAACTCCGGCATAGCCAGCTTGTCCGGGTCAATTTTCAACTCCACATTGTTGGAACGTGCATTTTCAGGCAGCATGACCTTATCGCTGTAAACAGAGTCCAGCAGGTCAATGACCGATGTTGCACAGTCTGCAACTTCTTCTGCCACTTGTACAGCATGGTTTGCATGGTCGGCATAGTACTTGTCCGTCAGCGCACCATGGCGGTCCACATAGCCATTCTGGACCAGATCAAAATAGATGGCGGCGGCGGTGTCAGTATCCACGATCTGCTCGTTGCCGTTTGTATCCGTAAGAACTCTGCCAACAAACAAGGCTGCATCCACCTTTCTGGGGCGGTTTGCAACTGCTTCGGCCAGTTCGCTTTGCAAGCCTTTGGCGAAGCTGTCATAACTTTCGCTGGCAATGACAGTCAGGATATTGATGTTATGCACATCATTGCCCAGAACATTCGCATCCATACGTTCGCCGTTCTGGTTGACACACAGACGCAGGCCGCGGCCAACCTCCTGCCGTTTGCGGACTTCACTGCTGCTCTGTTTCAGGGTGCAGATCTGGAACACGTTCGGGTTATCCCATCCTTCCCGGAGGGCAGAGTGTGAGAAGATAAAGCGGACGGGGGAACGCTTGGGGTCCCGGTCAAGAAGAAGCTCCTTGTTTTTCATAATCAGGTCATAGGCACTGATGTCATTGGAGGTTTTCTCCCGCTTGTCATCGCCTGCAACCTGATTGACAAAATGGCCCTTCTTGTCCACCGAAAAATAACCCGCATGGGTATCGTGCGCAGAGATTGCTTTCAGGTAGTGGATGTAGTCATCCTCGCCCAGCGAAAGCTGCATCTGGCCGACAAGATCCTCGTACTCCTGCTCAAACATCTCTGCATAAATGCCGTTATAGGGCTGGCCTGCAGCATCATAGCACTTGTACTTGTCCACCTCGTCAATAAAGAACAGGCTCAGCACTTTAATACCCTTATGGAACAGCTGACGTTCCCGCTCAAGATGCGAAAGGATCGTTTCCCGAATCTGAATGCGGCGCAGCTGGTCCTCGTCCACCTTGCCGACCACATCTCCGGCAAACAATCGGACACCATTCAGAAATTCAATGTGGTTGTCCCGGCCATCAATCTCTTTCACCACATAGCCATCCTTGTATTCGTCCAGATTGCCGGAATAGTCATAGAGGTTGAATTTCAGCCCAACGGTGCGCGTTACCTTGCGCAGGCCGGATTTTCCCTTGCAGTCGAACTGGATCGTTGCCGTAGGGTCTGCCTTGGAAAGATTGATGCTTTCCAGATAGACAAACCCATCCGTAGCGGTACTGCCGGATTCCGTAATGCCCTTGACCACGATTTTCTTGACTAGACGCTTATTATAGGCTTCCATTGCATCCAGCCGGTAGATCATGTTGTAGATGCTGTCTGCACGGTGGGTAGCCGAGTAGCGCAGGGTGATCATCGGGTTGAACTCTTTCATCCGCTCTTTGGTCTGCTTGCCCTCTACCGACTGCGGCTCATCAATAATCAGGATCGGGTTCGTCTTTGCAATAATGTCAATGGGCCGACGGGAACGGAACTCGTCCAGCTTCATATAAATACGGCGGGCATCTTTGCCTTTGGCATTGAACGCCTGCGAATTGATGATCATGACATTGATGGAACTATCCGAGGCAAAGCGGTCAATTTCCGTCAACTGTGCGGAGTTGTAGATAAAGAAGCGGATCTTCTTGCCGTACTCTTCTGCAAAGTGATCCTGTGTGACCTCAAACGATTTATACACGCCCTCACGGATGGCAACACTGGGCACGACCACGATAAACTTACTCCAGCCGTAATGCTTGTTCAGCTCATACATGGTCTTGATATAGGTGTAGGTTTTTCCGACACCTGTTTCCATCTCAATGGTAAGGTTATAGTGTCCCTCCAACTGCTTGGACGGCTCAATCTGGTTGGTGCGTTGGATTTTTTGCAGGTGCTCCAGAATAATACTGTCGTTCAGCTCTGGTACAATATGTTCATTGCGCCAGCCTGTGAAGCTTGTTTCCATATCGGTCTGGTAAATGCCGCTGCCGTTGTCGATGCGGTAATTCGTAGTCAGGTAGGGCTGACCTGCAAAGACGTCCACCACGGCTTTTGCGGCATCTGCCTGAAATTTCTGGTGTTTGAATTGAAGTTTCATCTGCTGCTCTCCCTCAAATCACCTTGACATCGGTATCCGGCGCATACAGCTTGAAAATTTCAAACACGTTGATCTTTTCCGGGCTGCTGGCAAAGGAAGAATCCCGGAACACTGCACGGCGCGGCTTGCGCTTGGCGATTTCCTTGATAACATTTTCCGGCACATTATTGTCAAAGCAGGCAATCAGGGCATCGGGAACATTCAGCGCAGCATCACCGGGTGCGTAGGTGTGGACGGTACAGTTGCCGATTTTCTCAGACCGATACGGCATGGACAGCGGCAGACCCCAATCCAGCAGACAGCCAAACAGCAAATCAAGGTCGGTGCGGTCCTCCTTGATGTTGCTTTCCAGACCAGTTAGCATTGTCTGGGAGTATTCGTCAGCAGAATAATAAACATCTTTTACGCTGCTGGTGTCCAATTTGAACACACGGAATCCCACGTCGGGGGGGGTAAGTATTGGCGGTATTACGTTCAGAAATGATATTATCTCCTGCCCTGCGGATACGCTCTTTGCCAATATCGCAAATGGTTTTATAGCCAGCTTTGTAGGCTTCGCTCTTTTCATCGCAAGGCTCAGGCAACTGCACCATAATAAACTTACGGTGGCCACTGTCTTCCGCGTTTAAGCGCATAACTGCGTGAGCAGACGTAGCAGAACCAGAGAAAAAATCAAGTATAATATCTGAGGGGGCAGTTATTTGTGAGACAAAACATTTTATAAGTTCACTAGGCTTGGGAAAATTAAAGATGCGTTGTTCAAACAGCGAGTCGATTTCAACCGTTCCCGAGCGAGTAAATAAGTTTTCCCCTACAACAGAAGAAAAGCCGGGAAGATTGCCAGAAAGTTCATTTAGGTATGTTTTCTTTCTTGGACGACCAGAAGGGCTATCAGGCCATAGGATTTTATTTTCAGCAATCAACTTTGCCATAGTTTTACGGTCATACCGCCAACCCATTTTGGGGCGACCATAGTTAATTCCTGTTGCAGGATTTATCAAATCATAATGCAAATTTGGACGTTGTGATTCCGTTGCAATTCCTGCCATGTTTGCGCTTGCCCAAGCACCATTCGGGTCATTATCTGGGTTAGAATATCCTTCACCACTGCGCTCTTCTCCTTTAAATATTCTCACCCCAGAAAGTTTTGAATAAGCCAAAATATATTCGTGATCAACGGAAACACCATTTAAGTTTCTATTGTCCTTATTTTGACGACTTTTCCAAACAAATTGTGTTACGAAGTTCGATTCACCAAAAATTTCATCGCAAATTTTTCGCAGATTTCCAATTTCACCATCGTCCAATGAAATTAAAATCAGTCCATCATCGGTTAAAAGATTCCGTGCCAGCATCAGCCGGGAATACATCATGCTGCACCAGTCAGAGTGAAAACGTCCATTGCTGTCATTGTTCTTGAACAGCCGATTCTCGTCCTCGTCATACATCCCCATCTGACGGTTTTCTTCATCCTGCGAACGCATGAAATCGTCTGCATAGATAAAATCGTTGCCCGTATTATACGGAGGGTCAATGTAGATCATTTTGACCTTGCCCAGATAGCTCTCCTGCAACAGCTTGAGTACTTCCAGATTGTCACCCTCGATGTAGAGATTCTCGGTATCATCCCAGTTCTTGCTTTCTGCCGGGCAGGGGCGCAGAGTCTTGCGGATGGGCTTGTTGGCTTCTACAATGGATGCTTTTTTGCCCACCCATGTAAACTCGTATGCTTCATCTCCGTCTACAACGTCCGGCGAGAGCATCTGCTTCAGCAGTTCAAAGTTGATACCGCGCTTGTAAACCTTGTGGTCGGGGGTGCTTTTCTCCTCGTCCAGCATTTCTGTGATGCAGTTTGGGAAAAGAGCGGCGATTTTATCAATGTTCTGGGTGGTCAGGTTGGGGGTCTGAAGGGGAAGTTTGTTTGACATTTTTATCCTCCACAATTTCTTGAATGGATTTTTTTGCAATTTCTCTTAAATCCGTTAAACTTAATCCGTCATATAAAATTGAGCCAATCAGCCCTTCGCAAAATAACAAGTAATGTGTTCGTTCATCAATATATTGAACGTAAACTTTTTGATATATATCACTATGATTTTCTTGGGCATCTATACCACCTGTGTATTCTGTAATCTGTTCGTTAGCGAGCCTAGTCAACTTTTTTATAAGCGGAATCACTTTGCTGCCGTCGACACCTACATTTCCAGAAAGATCAGCAATTAACAATTCTTGCAGGGAAATCAATTTCAGCCGATGCTCGCATAAGCGGGTTATCATGATTCCCTTGGAATCTGTACATGTGCAAATAGACGCAATGGCTCCCGTGTTACATAAATGCTCAAATTCTATAAATTCGGAACGTATTCGTTGAACTCGCTGTGTTTTGTCATCAATGATTCGTGTGACAATTGCATCATCGCTATTCTTGGCTGCTAACAGGTTTTGATATAATTGATTTCTGTCGCTTTCCTCTTTGAACTTCTGGTTTTGCCAAACAGCCAGCAAACCAAGGGCTACTGTACTGGCATAGGTTAAAATATCGCCTGCGCCCCATTGGGCTTGAAGTTTATCACATGGCGCATCGGTAACGAATAGAATATGAATCAAAATAGCAAATACAATACTGGCGATAATCCATGTTTGGATGAGATGTTCCTTAATAAATTTTTTCATAGTTGTGTTTCGTTGTCTTGTTCGGCAGTTTTATTATCTTTGAAAAGTAAAAGGAACAATTTGAATTGTTTCCATTGCCCTTTTGTAAATTGTTGGCAGTCAACCAACCACATACTAAAAAACACCAATGCACACGATGCAATTGATATTGCGTTGTTTATCTTTGATGGAAAATCAAACGGCACAACAAATGAAGCAAACAAAACAATATACGCCACACTTTTTATGGTACTTGATATTATAATCCAAATTTTGGTTTTGCGATTATCCGTAAAACAGTCAACATAATTTTTTAGAAAAGCTATCATTTTCTCGTCACACTTTGAATCCAAAGTCTCATTAAAAATATCTACTTTTTCTTCTAAAATAGTGGTGGAAAAATCAAGTTGAGAATCAATCGCTTGCGAAATAGCCAATAAAAAAGTGAAAAGGCCCAGTCCGGCAATAATCCGTGAATTGACTTCCCAGAAAAATGAGATCACGCATAGACCTGTAAAGCCAACTGCAAGAAAAAGCATACCATTGTTCTTTTTCACGGTTCTTTCAACTCCTTTCGTAATGCTATTAAAGTTGCATTCATCTCTACCTGACGATTGAACTGCTTCTCTTTCCGAATCTTATTCTCCAATGCCGCAATCTGCTTTTGCAGTTTTTCACGTTCCGCAGAGCGCTGGATGTTCTCCGCAATGCTGTATACGGCACTCCAGCTCTCACCCTGCAATCGGGCAATCTGCCGCACCAGTCCATCGTAAACCGCCTCTAAGCTCAGGCCGCTTATCGTAAGGGACAATTCTGTTTCTGGCATCCAGTCTGTATGCAGATAACAGCTTACCTTGGTACTGCTGTTCGCAGATGTATCTTTACAGCCGATCCAAGCCTGCACCTTATTCTCATAAGAAAGAACAAACAGAATGTGATAGGGGATTTCACTGTCGATTTGGCGCAGAACAGCTTCATCCAGTTTTGGTCCGGTTAGACACAGCTCGAAAATCTCGATCTCTGTCACCCGCTCTCCGGCAGTGAGATTCAAGGTGGACACCGCCAGCTTGTTGCGCCAGTAGATACAGCGCAGCTGGTCTGCAAACAATCGCTTGACTGCCGCTGGAACGGCAGCATTTTCATAGAACTTCTGTTTCGGAATCCGTTTGTTAAACTCCGTGGAGGGTGGAAAGCCCAGCATTGATCTCACCTCTTATTGTACCACAAGGAAGCAAATCAGTTCAAAGTCATCCAACCCGGAAATCGAAGAAAGCAGGGCCGTCGTACCGCCCATCTTGAACAGACTGTCAATGTCGCTCTCTTCCTTTGCATCCAAAATGGAATTGATGGCCTCGCTCAGCAATTCAGAATAGGCAGACATATTCTTTCCATCGTCCGTGGCCTGATTGAACTGTTGGCAAAGGCTCTGGTCGGGTTCGGTTTTGCCTTTGCAGAGCAGCCGCAGACGATCCAGCAGCTCTTTCGGAGAAAGATAATCGCAGACAGTCGAGCCATCCTGCCCAATATAAACCATGTAGAATGGATGCAGACGGTTTTGCTGATCCACATTGATCTCATTGTTGATGTTTTTCAGAACAAAGATCACACCCGGAGGTGCATCGGGCGTAGATGCAACAATTGCGTGCATCCCAAGCGGCGTATGCTCCACATCATCGTGTTTCTTCATATAGTCCAGCAAGTCCAGCCGGAACTCGTTCAATCCCAAGTCCATAATGGAAATGCCGCCCGACATTTCTTCCAGATCGACTACCTCGTTTTTCAGCCGTTTGAGCTGTGCACTGCGATATTCCAAATCGCCTTTTTCTTCCGGGCTGATGAGGTTATCATCCCCTGTGGAAGTCATGACCGTCAGCTTCATCCGGGTTTCCACGCGGCCCTTCAGGTTGATGTACTCATCCAAATCCACATCCGGCCAGAAGTTGACCAACTGGATGCAGCGATTCTGGCTTCCGATGCGGTCAATGCGGCCAAAACGCTGGATAATGCGCACAGGATTCCAGTGAATATCATAGTTGATCAGATAATCACAGTCCTGCAAGTTCTGACCTTCGGAAATGCAGTCGGTGGCGATCAACAAATCAATATCCGCCTGATTTGCGTTCGGCAGGCTGTCCCGCCGCTTGGAAATGGGCGAAAAGCAGGTGAGAACTGTATTCAGATCACCACTGAGTTTGGGAATGGTTGTTTTACCATCCACGCTGCCGGTGATTTCGGCAGTGTTCAGCCCAAACTTTTGCTTTACATAGCCGGAAATATTCTGATACAGATAGTCGGCAGTATCTGAAAACGCAGTAAAAATAATGATTTTCCGGTTGCCGGGATTGATGGGATGCCTTTGCTTTTCGTCAATCAGGCGCAGCAGCTCTTGCAGCTTGGCATCGTATGCAGGGGTGATATCCTGCACCATCAGGGAAAGAAGCTCCAGATTTTCAGCATCCTTTTCCAGATCATGCAGCCACGAAACATGATCCATATCCGCAAGATCAATCTTTACTTTGCGGCCGACTGTAAAAATGTCGTTGTTCTGGTCATCATCGTCCCAATCGGTTGCATCGGAAATGTCGTTCAGCTCCAGCACACGGCTGCCATTTTGATATGAACGTACCGATTGCATGGTATCTTCAATCAGTTTACTGATTCGGTCAATCGTCAGCCGGAACGCATAAACAGAACTTTCCAGCCGTTTGAGCAGGTTAATGCTCATCAGACGGCGGATTCCCTCTTCACGGCCTGCCTGCGTCAGTCCCTTTCCATGCTGGCTGGGGTCGATGTATTTGGAGATCCGAGAGGACAGAATAAAGCTAGTTGGTGTGTAAATGTGCAGCGTCAGCGAATCCAGTACACTATAAATCTGTTGGTAGTTGATTGCATTATCAAGACTTGTCAGGCACGGCTGCACAGAGATCGGCTTCAACCGTTCCGGGAAAGTACCAACATCAGAAATATTATAGTATTTTTCGATATGTCGGCGAGAACGTGCAATCGTCACACTGTCCAGCACCTCAAAGAAATCGAAGTCCAGTGCCGCAAGCAGCGCATTTGTGGTACGCTCTGTGACAGGAAGCTTGCTCCATGTATTGAAAGCCTTTTGCGCCTGCCGGAAAATTTCATCAATCGGAGACGAAGTATTCAGCTTTTCATTGATTTTTCCGGCATCTCCCTCATAGGCAAGCGCAAGCTGGTTTTTCAAATCCACAAAGCGATTATTTACGGGTGTTGCCGAAAGCATCAGCACCTTGGTGCGCACCCCAGAACGAATCACGCGATTCATCAATTTTGTGTAGCGGTTTTCTTTCTCATCAGTAGAGGTATTACTGCCATTGCGGAAATTGTGGCTTTCATCAATCACAACAAGGTCAAAGTTCCCCCAGTTAAGTGCAGCAAGGTCGATACCGTTAGAGGTTCCGCCGGAACGGCTCAAATCTGTATGGTACAACACATCGTAACGGAAACGGTCTTCTACCAGTGGATTGTTGACGTAGTTGCCTTTATAGATGTTCCAGTTTGCGGCCAACTTTTTGGGACAGAGTACCAAAACGGATTTGTTGCGATTTTCATAGTACTTGATTACAGCCAGTGCAGTGAACGTCTTGCCAAGGCCCACGCTGTCTGCAAGAATGCAGCCGTTATACTGTTCCAGCTTGTGGATAATGGCCAACGCTGCATCTCGCTGAAAATCATAGAGCATATTCCAGATTTTACTCTGCTTGAAGCCTGTAGCTTCATTTGGGAGATTATCTTCTGACACATCCTCCAAAAATTCACTGAAAATATTGTAGAGGGTGAAGAAATAAATAAAGTCCGGGCTGTTTTCTCGATAAGCTGTGCTGATGCTTTGCAATACAATGTCTGTAACATCCTGAAGTCGGGAAGAATCATTCCAGATTTCATCAAACAGCGACAAAAAGTAATGGCCGTTTTCAAAGGCTTCGGTTCGCTGAACAGGGTAGTATGCGTTGTTTCCGCGTTCACAACCAAGGTCGACCGTTGTAAACCCACTGATTGGCATATAGGAACTTTCACCAACCGTCATGAAACCGGGCATTTGCTCTCCACTGACATTGGAACGAAATTTTACTTTCCGTCGCACCCAGTCGGCACATTCTTTCGCCAGTGCTTTTTGAGTGAGTTCATTCCGCAAGCGAACCTCAAATTCTGTGCCGTAAAGGCTCTTTTCGCGGGTCAATTTCGGAATATAGAACTCTCGCCGCTCTTTTGGCGTGTTTTCCTGCACAAAGGTCGGTGAAGTAAAAATAAAGCGAAGTTCCGCGATTTCTTCCAACTGTTTCTTTAATTCCTGATACGCATAAATGGAAAAACAGGCCGCAGCAATGGACACGCGGCTCCCTTTCTGCATAGTATCCTGTAAATCTTCCCGAACAGTATGGTTGATATTATCCAGAATTTTCATAGAAGAGTCCCCGCAATCGACTGACTAAAGCGAAAATTAACTTTCAACGACAAGACACAACAATTCATTTTAATGATACTCTAATCAGGTCGGAAAATCAATCGTTGCTCAGGCAGGAAAAGCTCAGCAGGCACGAAACAGATAAAAAGTTTTGAATTTGGCCTTCAAATAAGGTATAATGAATTTACAAACGCTAAAGATTAAGAAGCGAGCAGGTGATACCATGCCTTTCCCCCTCGACCATTACATTGAAGCCTCCCATGTGGATTACAAGGAACGCCTTGAAGAGAAAAAGCCGCGCAGCTGGCTGAAATCCGTGTCGGCATTTGCCAATACCGAGGGCGGACACCTGATTTTTGGCGTAAAGAATGAGCCGCGCGAGGTCGTAGGATTGGAAAATCCGCAGGCTGTGGTAAGCAGATTGACGGAACTTATCAAAGTCCGCATTGACCCTACGCCGCGCTATCGGGTGCGGGAGGTCGAAATAGAGGGCAAGTCCTGCGTTGATTTGGAAGTACAGGACGGCCCGGCGTATCCATATTATTATGCCTTTGACGGTTCCCATACGGCCTATGTGCGGCATGGCGACCAGTCCGAAGAAGCCACTTCACGGGAACTGAACGAATTGATTTTGCAGGGCATGAACCAGACTTTTGATGCCCTGCCCAGTTCTTATCGAGTGGGTGATGTCAGTTTTACACTGCTGGCCGCGACGTTTAAGAATCTGAAAAAAGAGGATTTCGACCTTGAAAAAGACTTGCCCTCCGCAGGATTGGTAACAGATGATGGACAAATCACGAATGGCGGCCTGCTGCTTTGCGATCAAGGCGTTCTGAAACAATCCCGTATTTTCTGCACGCGCTGGAAAGGCAACTACAAGGGCAGCATTGAAGAAGATGCTCTGGATGATAAGGAATTTCAAGGTGCAAGTCTGATCACGCTGCTGCAAAATGCGGAAGATTTTGTTCGCAACAACAGCAAAAACCCGTGGAGTATCCGTGGTATGACCCGTGAAGAACGCAGTGACTACCCGTATAAGGCCGTTCGTGAGGTGCTGGTCAATGCGCTGATCCATCGGAATTACCAGATTCTTGGTTCGGAGATTCATGTAGAAGTGTTCGATGACCGACTGGAAATCACTTCACCGGGCGGTATGATGAATGGCCGCAGGGTGCAGGACATGGATATCCGGCACATTCCGTCTATGCGGCGCAATCAGGTGATCTCGGATGTGTTCTCACGGCTTGGCTTTATGGAGCGCCGTGGCAGCGGCATTGACCGCATCCTGAACTCTTATGTGGAAGTAGCCCAGAAGCCGACCTTCTACTCAGATTCGGATTTCTTTATCGTCACACTGCCGAATAGAAGTGTAGCGACTCCGGCACAGGTCAGTATGGAAAGTGTGGCAAGCGATAGTGAAAAAGTATCGACTTCTGAGAAAAAAGTATCGACCTCACCACTTGATGTATCGACTTCCAAGGAAAAAGTATCGACTTTGATGCAGGCAGAAGCTAAACGAGATAAAGAAATTGCGGATTTCAGTAAAATGGTTGATACACTCCCACTAGCTAATAGCACAAAAGTGAAAATTACAAAATTGTTCAAAAAATATGGCTACCGATATACATTCAACACAAATAATGTTGAAAATGTATTTGAAGTAAAAGAGGCAAGGGCACGTGTGGTAGTTCGTCAAATGAGAGAGTACGGATTTGTAAAAAAAGAACAATTTGGTGTTTACAGGTTTGTGAAAGAATAGAAAAGTTCGCTTTTATGGTTTTTTATGGTTTAGTTAATATAATTTGAATTATCATAATCGAAATTATATT
>ERZ859923.1026-NODE-1026-length-13091-cov-1.966861_pt1 | contig 13091 bp, 10 predicted proteins | sample MGYA00510116_ERZ859923 | MGnify/ENA primary metagenome ERZ859923 (study PRJEB30046, sample SAMN00715168) | human gut metagenome | study: EMG produced TPA metagenomics assembly of the A metagenome-wide association study of gut microbiota in type 2... | reverse complement strand
CGGTGATGTTTATACATATGTCCACTCCTCTCAGGCAGCGCCTTTTACAAGGTATGTGGACAAAGCCTGTATTATTCCTGATTCTTATGTTTTAACATCTGATATGCCATAATACCGGCAATGGTTTTTCCATCTGTAATCCGGCCATCAAAAATCATCTCATTTAATTCTTCCAGCGAATAGCGTTCAATCTGAACAAATTCATTTTCATCCAAATGCTGCTTCGATGGAATTAACTTTTCCGTATAGTAAATCGCAATTTTTTCACTTGTATAGGCAGCAGCTGAGTGATAATCCACCAAATGATGAATCTCATCCGAACGATACCCGATTTCCTCTTCTAACTCTCTCGCTGCACAGACAAGAAAATCTTCCTCCAAAGAATCTCTTCCTCCTGCCGGGATTTCTAACAGCAAATCGTCAATTGCACCGCGGTACTGTCGTACTAAAATGATTTTTCCATCCTCATCCACCGGAATAATGGCGGAAGCCCCTTTGTGCTCCAACACATCCCAGTAAGCTGTATTGCCATTTGGCACTTTGAGTTCGTAAGTATAAAAATCCAAAATATGTCCATGATGTTCCAGTTTTTTACCCATAATTTGAAACTTTTCCATTATGATTCACCACCTGCCAATATTCCTTAATTTTTAAAACTATGAATTGGTGCCGGAATTCGGCCGGTTCTGGTTACAAAATCATCGCATCCAAACGGATTTACCGGCATAATCGGTGCATATCCTAAAAGTCCGCCAAATTCTGCCTGGTCACCAACATCTTTACCCTGTACCGGAATCAGACGAACAGCTGTCGTCTTCTGATTTACCATACCAATCGCCATCTCATCCGCAATGATACCGGCAATCGTTGTTTCTTTCGTATCTCCCGGAATTGCAATCATATCCAGACCAACGGAGCAGACGCACGTCATTGCTTCAAGTTTTTCAAGTGTCAATGCACCCTCGGTTACAGCATCAATCATTCCCTGATCCTCGCTGACCGGAATGAAAGCACCACTTAAACCGCCGACATAAGATGATGCCATAACGCCTCCCTTTTTCACTTGGTCGTTAAGCATTGCAAGCGCTGCTGTTGTACCTGGTGCTCCGGCACGCTCTAATCCAAGGGATTCAAAAATCTCTGCAATACTGTCTCCAACTGCCGGTGTCGGTGCTAACGACAAATCGATAATGCCAAATGGAACCCCAAGACGTTTGGATGCTTCATGAGCAACTAACTGTCCAACACGCGTAATCTTAAATGCTGTCTTTTTAATTGTCTCACAAACGGTACTAAAATCTTTTCCTTTTACTTTATCCAGTGCCGTTTTTACAACACCGGGTCCGCTGACACCAACATTAATTACGGCATCCCCTTCTGTTACGCCGTGGAATGCGCCCGCCATAAACGGATTATCATCCGGCGCATTACAAAAGACAACCAACTTAGCACAGCCGATGGAATCATTATCTTTTGTGAGTACCGCTGTCTCTTTCACAACTTTACCCATCAAAAGAATCGCATCCATATCAAGTCCTGTCTTTGTAGAACCGACATTTACTGAGCTACAGATATATTCTGTTGTTGCAAGTGCTTTTGGAATCGATAAAATCAGGTTTTTATCTGCCTGCGTCATCTTTTTCGATACCAGTGCCGTATAGCCGCCGATAAAGTTTACACCTACTGTTTTTGCTGCACGGTCAAGTGTCTGTGCAATCTTAACAAAATCATCCGGTGTCTTGCACGCAGAGCCACCAATCAAAGCAATTGGTGTAACGGAAATTCGTTTGTTTACAATCGGAATTCCAAATTCTTTGCCAATTTCTTCTCCGGTTGCAACCAGATCTTTTGCCATCGTCGTAATCTTTTTATATACGTTGTCACAAAGTTTATTCAAATCCGAATCAATACAATCCAAAAGGCTGATACCAAGAGTAATCGTACGCACATCCAGATTTTCTTTATCAATCATTTTATTTGTTTCAATGACTTCATTTATATTTATCATAGTTAAGCCTCCGTAATCTAATCCTTATAAGCGATGCATCTTGTCAAAAATCTCTTCCCTCTGTACACGGATTACGCAGCCGATTTCTTCGCCCAAATTTTCCAACTCTTCGGAAGCATCCACGAAGGATTTTGTAAGCTTTGCAAAGTCAACAATCATCATCATATTAAAATATCCATCTACAATTGTCTGAGAAATATCTAAAATATTGATGTCGTTTTCTGCTAAGTAAGTACATACTTTTGCAATAATGCCTACGCTGTCCTTTCCTACTACGGTAATTATTGTCTTTTTCATTTCTTCCTCCATTCTGAAATAGTTTTCTATTTCATAATTATTGTATCGTCAACAGTTTTGTCGGCGCCATACGGTCTGCCACTAACAACTCTGTATCCATCTTTTTCCAAACTGGGTTTTGTTCCAATTCATAACTTACGGTCTGATAGGCAAGTTCCGGAAAATTATTTTCCTTGCTCAAATGACCCAGTAAAATATGCTGCAAACCGGGATGCAGCACTTTTTCAATCAGTCTTGCCGAGGCATCGTTGCTCAAATGCCCCTTTTCACCGAGAATCCTCATTTTAAGTGAGTACGGATAACTGCCAACCTGCAACAGGTTAATATCATGGTTTGCCTCTAAAAGCAGGGAATCGCAGTCTTTCAAATGGTCTACGATTTCATTGGAAAAGCAGCCCATATCGGTTGCAACTCCGATTTTTTTCGATTCTGACTGCACCGTATAACAAACGGGATTTGCCGCATCGTGGGAAATTCTAACCGGCATAATCTCCATATCTTCAATCGAAACCGCCTTTTCCGGCACAACCGCATGGAACAAATCTTCGGAAACACCTTTCATATCACCTTTTTCCCATATTGCCTCAATCGTTTCCTTCGTAGCATAAACAGGAATCTGGTACTTGCGCAGTACCGGTCCTAAACCACAAATATGATCGGTATGCTCATGTGTAATAAAAATGGCATGAAGGTTTTCTATCGGAAAATTTTCCTCCATTAAGCCCTCCCGAATCCGTTTCATGCTAATCCCTGCATCAATTAAAATCCGGGCTTCTTCGCCACCGACATAAATACAATTGCCACTGCTTCCGCTGGCAATACTATATAACTGCATGTGTTTCCACCTCAATTTGTCTCATTTTATATTACATCTGAGAACTTATCTTCTCACTGTCAATTGTAATCCGGTCACGTCCATTCTTTTTGGAATGATACATCGCCCAGTCTGCTCTTGTCAAAAGTTCTCCCGGATTGGCGCAAGTCTGCGGATAACTTGCCACACCAACGCTGGCACGAACTGAAATATGTTTTCCTTCGTAAACAACTTCCTCACTCCGAATCTGATTATGAATGTCCTCAACGATATGATACGTTTCATCCAAATCTTTTTCAAAGAATGCTACAACAAATTCCTCACCGCCATAGCGTCCGGCAATACCGCCATGCTTGAGTGCTCCACGATTTAGTAACGAAGCCACATAACGAATCACTTCGTCACCGCACTGATGTCCATAGGTGTCATTCACCATTTTAAATTTATCAATATCAAAAAGTGCAAGTGAAACCGGCACTTTTTTCGTCATAGCTTCCGCCAAATACTTTCTTAATAGCTCCGTCAAGTGTCTGCGGTTATAAATTCTTGTCAAACCATCTCGGATTGCCATATCATTCATCTTCGCATAAAGACGTGCATTGGCAACACCAATACTAATCTGGCTGGCAATATTCTCATAGAACGCACGGCTGTCCATAAAGGTATTTTCTTTGTTCTTTCCAACAAACAGTGTGCCAAGTCTTTCTTCCTGATTTCGGATTGGCAGGCATACCACCGATGGAAGTTCCTGTTTACCCTCTAATTTAGTAAATAACTGCACAGAATCCGTAACATTATTTTGTATATAAGTCTGAGTCATGCGGAGAATCTCTGACATATCCGTATGTTCAATGGATTCAATCACCTTCTTTTTGAATTCATCTCCTAACACACAGGAAAGGGCATCCCCCCGGCGCTGTTCTTCTTCCATTCCCGGAACATAAAGTTCATGATCCTGTTCCAAAACAATTACAACAACATCCAAATCCAATCGAACCTGTATCATATCAACAATTTTATCTAACATATCCTTTATCTCGATTGATGATATAATAATGGATGACAATTCATTCTGCACCGACATTTCATCATGCGAACGGTTAATCTTTTTATTTGCAAGCTGTAATTCGATTTTTTGAACTCCTAATTTTTCATTTACCCGGTTGATTTTTTCCTGCTGTTCTTTCATCTTATCATTGACTTTATTTAAATCTTCCAGTGCACGGTTCTGGCGGAAAATATCTTTTTCAAAAAAATCCCACATGTGAGACATCATTTCACTGACTACCACAATTAAAACAAGCACAACCGATACCGTCACAAGTTCACGGATAGCAATTCCAACCGTAACACGGCTTAAGTTATCTTGTGCTAACACAACAAGCATAACAAAGGATATCATACCATACAGACAGATATAAGTCACGTAAATAATAACCCGATGAGCCTTTTTCCCAAGAGCAACACTGTAAAAAAGCTCAAAGAAATAAATCAGGAACAGTATCAGGAAAATAATTCCCTCTAATTTTGTCTCTGCCATATAATAATACGCCAATCCAAGTGCCGGCCGCAAAAAGCAATACACTTTTTCTACCTGAATTATCCGCTTGGAATGAACATATTTTTTCTGCATATGGCGATTATGTACTAATTCTGTCACAATACACAACAAAGCGTATACAAAAAGAATCACATACCGGATAGTTACTACCTGATTCCCTGCAAAATAAAAACTAATACAGTAAATCAAAAGCATAACATCCAAAAAAATGTGATAAAACGCAACTTGTTTTTGTTTCCAGAATTCTTTAATTTTTTCTTCCATGCCAAGCCTCCCTTAAGACTCCCAGAACAATTCAATCCTATCACCATCATGAACAGGCTCTGTGAAATCTTTGTCTTCACCATTAATTCGAGTTACTAAACGCGTTCCTCCCGCTTTTGTCATATCAAACGGATATACATCAAACACATCGACAAAAATCGGATTTTTCTTATGTGGCATTTCGACCACATCACCATTTATCGTAACAAATACAGGTCCCGTCACTTCTTCTACCGGTGTAGAAATCGTTTTCTCCTGCCGTAACTGCTTTGCACCCGGAATCACTTCTCCGTCCGCTCCTAATTTTGCCGTATCGAACGGGACATCGCTCATCCAATCCGGCATCGGTTTTAACGGTGCCAACAATGGATCATCATCCATCTGCTCCTGCATCGTTTCTTCTCTTGTTTTTTCCGGCTCTTCCGGCTTAATAACCGGTCTTTTTGTAATTACATCACCGTCAACAATTTTTGCTGATGCGCCAGCCTCTCTTCCATTCAAAAGAACCAAAGTTTCAACATCCATACCGGCAAACTCTAACAATCTCTTAACGGAATAATAATCATAGGTACAGATTTCGTCTCCGTTTTTGACTTCGTAAAACGAGGATACCACCTCACCATTTGCCTCAACTAACTTTGGACATAACAGTTTTCTTCCAAATAAAGTCACGGTAATTTCCGCATTGCACTCCGGAATCTCTTTGATTAACAATTTTCCAGTACTTCCCTTTGTGGAAGGCCGAATCTGTATCGTATCATTTTCCTCTACTTTATCATTCAAACTGACTAGTGTGCCATTTTTCTTGATCTCAGCCACCTCGCCAACTCTTCCCTTCTTTTCCCGGGTTTCACCATTTACCGTATAATGAATACTGTCGCCGCGAATCGGGAACAAATTATCTTTGGAAAAACCATAGCTGACACAAGCATCTAACACCGATACCTTGCCATTATCATATAATTTCACACGCTGCTCATTTACCATTACATGGATAAAGTTATTTTTCTGCTCATAATAAGTCATGCAAATACCAAGCGGTGTCACTAATGTGGAATCTTTGCGGATTCCCTCCTGCTCAAACTGAACCTGTGAAAGTACCTCTGCACCACGTATTGCCACACGCTCATTTGGCAATCCCAGATAATGTGCGAGACTCTCGGTAAATCCCTCATGCTTACCGCCTCCACCGACAACAAATACCGCACTAACACACTGACCGCCATTCAATTCCAAAATACGATCGGCAATGTTTTTGGTAATATTTTTCACAGCGTCTTCAGATATCTGTGCAATATCCTCTTTTGTTACCTGAATTTTGCTTCCAAATATGTCCTTAAAAGAAACACTCTTCTTACGCTCACAGGCTCTTTTTATGTACTCTGCAGTCTCAAAGTCTGTCAAATACTTCTTAGCAATCGCCTCCGTCACTTCATCGCCGGCAAGCGGAATCATGCCAAATGCAATAATACTTCCATCTTTTACAATCGAAATATCACTTGTTCCGGCTCCGACATCCACAAGCGCAATGTTCAAAAGGCGGAATTTTTCCGGAATTGCCATGTTAATCGCAGCAATTGGCTCAAGCGTCAGACTTGCCACATGCAATCCTGCAAGCTCAACAGCCGAATACAAGCCATCCACAACCTCTTCCGGCAAAAAAGTTGCAATCAACTCTACCTCGATGTAATTTGCCATATGCATCTCAATCATTTCCATCGGGTAGCCATTCAAATAATATTTTACAATCGAATAGCCGACACAGAAAAACTTCTTTCCACTGTCGGTCTGCTCTTTTCTTATTTCATCATAAGCCTGTTCCACACCCATCATATCCAGAGAACGAATATGGTCTTCCGTCACCTTTGTCTCTGAATTAAACTGATAGCGGGCTTTGACGCGCTTTGTCTTTAACACTCTTCCGGCAGCCGCAATGCTGACGTCCGATAAAGGTTCTCTCACACGCTTTTCCAAACGCTCTTTGACTTTATAAATCGTATCTGCTACGGTCGGTATATCGTGAATCTGTCCATCAATCACGGCACGCGTCGTATGCTCAATGGATTCCTGAGCAACCACAACAAAACGGTCTGTACCAATCCGGTAGCCAACCGTTCCCACAATGCTTCTCGTTCCGATATCCAATCCAAATACAAGCTTATTGTCTTCTGCGTTCATCATTTTCACCTTGTTCCCTCATCAAAGATTCTACATATCCATTATTCTATCACAAATTTGTCTTTCTGACTAGTAATTCTTCGATTCTTTCTTGCAGCTTTTGCAGGTTTCCATTATTCACAAGCAGTGCATCACATCGTTTTTCCCATTCTTTATCCGATAATTGCACTCTCATAATGGATTCTGTCTTTTCGCGGGAGTATCCTCTCGATTCCATAAGCCTCTGAATCCTTAGTTCTTTGTCTGTCACAACCGCCCAGATTATATCGCAGAGCGTGTCACATCCGGTTTCAAATAAAATTGCCGTTTCTAAGCAGACAACCGGCTCATCCTTCCATTCATTTAATTGTTTACAAATCTGTTCTTTCACAAAGGGATGTACAATGGCATTTAGCCGCTCTCTGCCGTTGTCATCCTGGTAGATTTTATCCGCAAGCAAAGGACGCAGAATCTGTCCATCCTCTCCTGTGATGTCAACACCAAATGTATCGCAAATCTTTTGATAAGGCTCCGTCCCCGGTTTCAGTGCTTCATGACCGAGGGCATCCGCCTCAATAATCTTTGCCCCGTATTTTTCTTCCAAGTAGATTTAACCCCGTTGTTTTACCACAGCCTCCGCCGCCAGTAATACCAATTACCATTTTCTTTCTCCTTGGTTTTATTTTGCCTCATACCAATTTATTCCCTGCTTCACCTCTGCAATCAAAGGCACTGCCAAATCGCAGGCATGAACCATTTCTGTTTCCAAAATCTGTTTTACTTCATCAATTTCATCCTTGTGTGTCTCAATCAAAAGTTCATCGTGAATCTGCAAAATCAGACGGGATTTGTAATTGCCTTCTTTTAATTTCTTGTGCACACGTATCATCGCAATTTTAATAATATCCGCCGCCGTTCCCTGTATCGGAGAATTCATCGCAATGCGTTCACCAAACTGGCGCTGCATAAAGTTTTTCGACGCAAATTCCGGAATTGGGCGGATTCTTCCAAACAAAGATGTCACATAGCCTTTTTGTTTGCCCTGCTCCACCAGTTCGTCCATAAACCGTTTCACATCCGGATACGTTTCAAAATAATCCTCAATATATTTTTCAGCCTGTTTTTTTGAAATATTCAAATCGCGCGACAAACCAAATCCACTGATTCCGTATACAATTCCAAAATTAACTGCTTTTGCATTCCGCCTTTGCAGTTCTGTCACCTCTTTATAAGGCGTATGAAAGACAAGTGCTGCCGTCGTTCGATGAATATCAGCATTTTCCCGGTAAGCTTCAATCAAAGTTTCATCCTCTGACATATGTGCCAGCACTCTTAATTCAATCTGTGAGTAATCGGCATCCAAGAAAACGTATCCGTCCTGTGGGACAAAAACTTTTCGGATTTGTCTGCCAAGTTCCATACGAATCGGAATGTTTTGCAAATTCGGCTCAGTACTGCTCAAACGTCCGGTTGCCGTCACATTCTGATTAAATGTTGTGTGGATTCTGCCATCTTTTTCATCGATATCACTCTCTAATCCATCTGCATAAGTAGATTTCAACTTCGTAAGCTGGCGGTACTCCAGAATCATCTCCACAATCGGATCCTCAAAACGGAGTTTTTCAAGAACTTCTGCTGAAGTGGAATATCCTGTTTTTGTTTTCTTTCCATAAGGCATATGCATTTTTTCAAACAAAATTACACCTAACTGTTTCGGTGAATTGATGTTAAATGACTCCCCGGCACGCTCATAAATATCCGCTTCCAGTTCAGAAATGCGCTCACCAAGTTTTGCACCATATTCATGCAATGCCTCTTTTTCCACTAAAATCCCCACCTTTTCCATGTCATAAAGGGTAAATAAGAGCTGCATCTCAATCCGTTCAAACAATGACTGCATTTTTTGTTTTTTCAATTCTTTGGAAAGATTCGGATATGCAAGCGCATTTACCAGTGCACAGTAGCTAAAGTAACGTACTGCCTCGTCTTCTTTCTCTAAAAAGGCAGTTTCTTCCGGCTGTTTACCAAAAAACTGTTCATATGGGTGCATCAAAACAGATGCATAGTTTTCTGCAATCTCTTCTTCTCCAAACTTTTTCTGAACCGGACTTAACAGATACGCAGCCAGATTCGTATCATAGGAGTTTTCCGGTTTTGCATCCGGTAAGAAATCTAACTGACTCTTTAAATCATTGGCAACCAATATATGTGTTTTCAAAAGATTACTGATTTCACTTGTAATATCGTATTCGGACAAATCATCGCCCACTTTGCAAAAAGCAATCTTTTCTTTGGAAAAAGCAACCGCCATACCTAAAAGTCTTCCATCTGCCTCCGTCATAAATAACGTCATCTGTCCGCTGGCACTCGTTGTTACTGCAGCATCCTTTCGAAAAACGGCCTTGACCGCTACCGGCTCTTTCTTTTCAATTGTCTTCACAAAAGAGAGCCAGTCTTTTTTTGTCTCAATTACCTGAAAATATTTTTCCAGTTTTTTATCTCTGCCGGTATCCTCCGAAAATCGCTTTAAAATGGATTTCAAATCCAAAGACTGAATCATCTGGTATGCTTTTTCGTTAAACATATCCTCAAACGTACACTCTGAAAGCACCACTCCCAATTTGCAGTTTGTCCTTATAGTCGCTAAATCTTTACTCATTTTTGCCATGTCCACATGGTTCTTCAACGCCTCTTTCGCACGATTTGGTGTTACTTCTTCTACATGCTCAATCGCATTTTCAACCGTACCAAACATCGTCAGAATTTTAACTGCTGTCTTCTCACCAATTCCCGGAACACCCGGGATATTATCTGAAGCATCTCCCATCAGCCCTTTGAGATCAATAATCTGAGATGGTGTAACACTGTATTTTTCAATTACCTGCGCTGTATGATAGTCTTCGACAACCGTCTTTCCACGACTCGTTTTTGGAATGCGGACCAAAATAGTATCCGTCGCTAACTGCAGCAAATCGCGGTCACCGGATACAATCGAAACAAGATATCCTTCCTGCTCCGCTTTTTTCGCCATCGTTCCTAAAATGTCATCCGCCTCAATGCCTTCTTCCGCATAAATACGGATATTCATCACTTGAAGGAGATTTCGGATTACCGGCACCTGTTCACTCAATTCAGCCGGCATCGGTTTTCTTTTCCCTTTGTATTCTTCGTACATTTTATGGCGGAAAGTCGGTGCTTTTTCATCAAACGCTACTAGCAAATGCGATGGCTCTTCTTCGTCCAATATTTTAAACAAAATATTTAAAAATCCGTAAATCGCATTTGTATGCAAGCCCTCGCGGTTTGTTAAATCCGGCACGCCATAAAAGGCACGGTTCAATATGCTGTTTCCATCAATCAGTACAAGTTTGTTTTCCAATTTTTTGACCTCTTTATTTTTTGATTTTTATTTTCCGTTTGCTTGTGTAACCACTCTCATAGCGTTTTCCTTTTTTGCTGTAATATGCTTTCACACGGATATAATACGTTCCTTTTTTCAGACCGTACGCTTCAAAACGGTTTCCGTTCAATATGTATTTCTGTGTTTTTTTCGCAGCAAAGGAAGATGCCGTCGAAACTTCCATCTGGTACCCATGTACCATTTTCCCACTCGAATAAGTAATCGCAAACGATTTCTTGTTTTTCTTCAATTTCTGAATTTTCGGTGTCTGCGGCACAATTTTAAAGGAAATGGTTTTCTTTCCGGTAAAATTGCCCATGCCCTGTATAACAACCGATGCTTTTCCGATTTGAAGATTATTCCGGTACACCAATGTATAGTCTCTATTTTTCTCTAATTTTACTTTCCCCACCTTCAACGTCACATTTGGTTTCACCCATCTTCCGGTATAACTCTTTGCCTTTTTATAATGACAAGTTACCGAGCGAACCGAACGTTTCACAATGGTATAAGAAACTTTTTTTGTTCCCTTGTAATTACCGATTCCCTTAATCGTAATTGTTGCTTTTCCTAAATTTTTATTATTCTGATAAGATGCCTTGTAATCTTTTCCGGAATCAAGCACCTCTTTTCCATCCTTAACCGTTTCGTTTCCTTTGATTGCCTTACCTTCATAAGCATATTTCTTTTTCAAACGAATCATTTTCTTTGTCAGAGCTTTTTTCTTAACCGGAACTTTCACACGGATAATCACCGTACGGTACATTGCTGTATTTTCCGGCACATATTTCGCACGATAGCCGGAATTTCCATAAACCGGCACAATCGTACTATCTACCCAGCTAAATCTCTCCGGCAGACGAATTGAAGAAAGTTTTTTCTTGTTTGAATATACAAAACTTCCAAGTGTCACTTTCGGAATCTCCGGAATTAGTTTTGGCACATAGGTCGTTGTCTGTCCTGCCAGATAACCGGAATATTTCTTTGCTTTCACCTGGCAAATTAAACGATATCCGATATCTTCTTTTGTCACTTTGTAGGTAAGCCCGGTTGCTCCTTTAATTGCTGCCGCTCCGTCAATGGTCGTGACATCATCTTCTTCTTTTGCATTTGTCGCAAATTTATGAATGGCATCCAACTCATACGTGCCATCGTCATCGCTGTCATCTTCTTCGTCATCATCGTCTTCCGCTTCCAAATCGTCTTCTTCGGCTCCGCCTGTCTCATCTAACACGGACTCAAAACTCTCTGCATCCTCTGCTTTTTTTACACGATACCACTGATAAGACAATTCACCCGGATCCACTGAATCCAGTGATGGTTTTGCGGTAAGCGTCTCATCAATTGCCGGTGTTCCGGTTATTTCCACACTTCCGGCAATTGCCATTTTGTCAGTCGTAAAGACCGCACTTTTTGCCACTGCCGATTCATTTCCTGCATCATCTGTCATAAAAGAATAAATTACATATTCCGTTTCCGCTGCAAGTCCATTAAATGAAAAATTAGAAGCTTTTGCACCATCTACTCTTCCATAACCAACAATCCCATAATGAGAAGTCACACGCGACAATATAAATTTTGTTGTCATGCCACCGCTTTCTTTCTCTGCCTCTTCGCCTAACGCCTTTGGCAGTACCACATAATAAAATTTACCCGGTTCATTTCCGGTAATCAATCCGGAAGAAGTCGTATCGGTATCACTGTCAAAACCGGAAACCGATGTAATCTGTGGTGCTGTAAAATCAGCTACAATTGTAATCGTTTTCTTTGTCGTATCAATCGCATTCTTTGTCGCATCTGCCTGTTTCGATGCTAAATAATAAGCAATCTCATTTTTTCCTTCTGTCAACGTCACAGACATCGTATCTGCCCAATTTGCATCCACTGAAGCCTGACTGCTGATTCGATAGCCTGCCGGTGCTTCTATCTCAACCTTATCGTCTGTCAATCCTGTCCTGTCTGCAATATTAATTGTACCTTTTTCCGTCTTTGCCACCGCATTCGTATGATAAGCACGAATTTCATAAGCCGGAGCATTTTTTGCCAGCTGATAAGAAATTTTCTGTTTCTCATCACTGCTCCTTTCATCCTTTAACACAAACTGCTGTTTTCCGGCAGTTTCCGATGAAATCGTAAGTGTAACTCCATCCGGCAAATCCTTTTCATCGGATACTGCGTAATGCACATCTCTGATAAAGGTACGCTTCTGTCCATAATACTTCCACAAGCCGGAAAATGGTGTTACCGTAACAATTTCTTTTGGTTCAGCCGTAGGCTCTATCGTAGCTGCCCCTCCGGTCACACTTCCACCTGAAGTCACATTTGCATTAAATAATACAATTTCTCTGTTTTTTTGTTCCTTCGCCTGCGTATTCACCGGGGTCATCCCCATAAATAATGCACATGCTAAAATCCATGCTAATCCTTTTTTTAACTTACGTTTTCTCATAAGTTCTCCCTTCTAATATAACTTAATTCATGATAAATTATATTTTACACGTAAATGTGTTGAAACACAATATAAAAAGAAAAGTTTGTGGGAATTGTTTGGGTTCCGCAATTTCGTAGAATAGCTTTGCGTCTCGTGGGC
>ERZ859923.1014-NODE-1014-length-13212-cov-2.294292_pt1 | contig 13212 bp, 9 predicted proteins | sample MGYA00510116_ERZ859923 | MGnify/ENA primary metagenome ERZ859923 (study PRJEB30046, sample SAMN00715168) | human gut metagenome | study: EMG produced TPA metagenomics assembly of the A metagenome-wide association study of gut microbiota in type 2... | reverse complement strand
CCAGCCGTGTCTACGATGTAGGTGGAATAATGCCGAAGTACATCAAAAACTTCTTTTCAAACAATTACACCTATGGTATAATGAGCGGTGTTGGAAAAAATACGACAATGAAAATTTATATCGGAGTGAGAATTAATGAGTAAGGTTATAGTAGTTACCGATTCAAACAGCGGTATCACACCTGACGAGGCAAAGAAGCTTGGAGTTGAGGTGATTCCAATGCCTTTTTACATCGATGAGCAGATGTATTATGAGAATATCGATCTGACGCAGGAGCAGTTCTATGAGAAGCTTACGGCAGGTGGCGATATCAAGACATCTATGCCTTTGGTTGGTGATGTAACAGATAAATGGGATGAGTTTTTAAAGGAAAATGATGAGATTGTATACATTCCAATGTCATCAGGTCTTTCAAGCTCATGTGAGACAGCATATATGCTCTCGCAGGATTATGACGGCAAGGTGCAGGTAGTCAATAATCAGAGAATATCAGTTACAATGCGCCAGTCGGTTATAGATGCGAAGAACCTGGCAGAAGCAGGAAAAAATGCAGCTGAGATAAAGCAGATATTAGAGGATGCAAAGTTTGAGTCTTCCATATATATCATGGTAGATACTCTTAACTACCTCAAAAAGGGTGGTAGAATCACGCCTGCAGCGGCAGCTCTTGGCACACTTTTAAAGCTTAAACCAGTGCTTCAGATTCAGGGTGAGAAGCTTGATGCATTTGCAAAGGCACGTACCGTAAAGCAGGCAAAGAGCATCATGATAGATGCCATGAAATCGGATTTTGAGAAGCGCTTCAATAATCCGGATGGCAGCCAGATAAATCTTGAAATGGCATACACGCATGATATTGCAGCAGCGGAGGCATTTAAGGAAGAGGTTCAGGCAGCATTTCCAAATAACGAGATAGTCATGAATCCGCTTTCACTTTCGGTCTCATGCCATATAGGACCCGGAGCGCTTGCAATAGCCTGCTCTAAGAAGATAGAGTATTGTAATAAATAATTATAAATAATTATTAATAGTTACAAAGCATAATAAATATACCACTAAAATCAAGCAGTAACATGGCACAATGTGTCGTGTCAGAAAATACAAGGGAGGCATGTAAAATGTCAAAGGTAGATGTAGTAATAGGATGTTTCTATGGTGATGAAGGAAAAGGTAAGGTAATTGATTACCTTGCAGCAGACGCTGATGTAGCAGTAAGATGCACAGGCGGAGACAATGCCGGTCACACAATCAAAGCAAACGGTGTTAAATATGCAATGCACCTTATTCCGTCAGGTCTCTTATCAGGACATACAATCGGAGTGATCGGAAACGGAGTAGTTTTAAATCCGCAGGTTCTTTTAGAGGAAATCAACAACCTGAAGGAGCACGGATATGATGTAGATAAATACTTAAAAATCAGTGACAAAACGCATGTCATTTTCCCATATCACAGTAAGCTTGATGTGGCGCTTGAGAAGGTGAGAAAGGCAAAGAAAATCGGTACTACAGGAAAGGGTATCGGACCTTCATACTGCGATAAGTATGAGAGAAGCGGAATCAGAATGGAGGATTTATACGCACCTGATTTCAAGGAGCGCCTTAAGGAGCAGACAGAGCTCAAGCTTGCACTTCTTAAGGTATATGATCCTGAGACTGATTATACAAAGGAGCTTGATTTCGACAAGATGTTTGCAGAGTACAGTGACTATGCAGCACAGCTTGAGCCATATGTATGTGATACAATCACCCTCTTACACAAGGCACTTGAGGATGACAAAAAGGTGGTTGTTGAGGGAGCACAGGCTACACTCCTTGACATCGACTTTGGTTCATATCCATATGTTACATCATCAAATCCTACAATCGGTGGCATCCTTACAGGAACAGGTCTTTCTGCTTCAGATATCGGAAATGTATACGGTGTCATCAAGGCATACTCAAGCCGTGTAGGTGAGGGACCATATGTGACAGAGCTTCTTGACGCAACCGGAGACAGAATCCGTGAGCTCGGACATGAGTACGGCACCACAACAGGCCGCCCGAGAAGATGCGGATGGTTAGATCTTGTCACCTTAAAATATGCCAAGCGTCTTAACGGACTTACAGCACTTTCTGTAAACCATCTCGACACAATCGGCAAGTTTGATACAATAAAAGTCTGCATCGGCTACGATGTAAACGGTGAGGTAACAGAGGACTTTACCACAAATCTCAAGGTTTTAAACAACGCAAAGCCTGTATATGAGGAGCTAAAAGGTGGCTGGGGAGATGAAATTGCAAGCTGTAAGACTTTCGAGGAGCTTCCTGAGAATGCACAGAAGTACATCAGCTTCATAGAGAAATACATTGGAGTACCTGTTAAGTTCATCGGAACAGGTGCTGAAAGAGAAGCTATGATTGTGCGCGCAGACAATTAGTACAGCTAAAATATCATAGTATTAAAATTATAAATAATGTACAAAAGAGTGTTCAGAATTCACAAATTGAACACTCTTTTTTTATACTCTAATATCATAACAATTTAGCAGGAGGAGTATTAATGTGATAGAAATTAGTAATCTCGTAAAGAAATATGGCGACCATATAGCCGTAGATCATCTTTCGCTGACTGTTGAGCCGGGAAAGATATACGGACTTTTGGGACCAAACGGCGCCGGAAAGTCAACCACCATGAATATTGTTACCGGATATATCGGTGCTGATGGTGGAACAGTAAAGATAAACGGCTATGATATATTTGCACAGCCTGAGGAGGCAAAAAAATGTATCGGATACCTGCCGGAGATACCACCGCTTTATGTGGATATGACGGTATATGAGTATCTCAAATTTGTGGCAGAACTCAAAAAGCTCGACAAGAAAAAGAGAAAAGAAATGATAGCAGATGCCATGGACATGACCGGCATCACGGAGGTGAAAAACCGTCTCATAAAGAACCTTTCCAAGGGCTACAGACAAAGAGAAGTGGGCTTCGCCCAGGCACTGCTTGGCTATCCGGAAATCATCATACTGGATGAGCCTACAGTTGGACTTGATCCAAAGCAGATAATAGAGATTCGTGAGCTTATTAAAAAGCTTGGAGAAAATCATACGGTGATACTTAGCTCGCATATTTTAAGTGAGATAAGTGCGGTGTGTGATCATGTGTTTATCATATCAAAGGGTAAGCTTGTAGCAAGTGATGCCACAGAGAACCTGATTAATCTCATGTCAAAGAACCAGGAAATTAACCTTGTTCTCAAATCAGACGAGATTGGTGCAAGAGGAATGCTTGAGAAGATAGTAAATATTGATAAGGTCACATTTGAACAGTCTGAGGAAGAGAATACAGTGAAGGCTAAGGTTATAGCAAAAGCAAACTGCGATATACGTGAGGAAATATTTGAGCTTGCAAGTGCTATGCATATGCCAATCCTTGAGATGCATACTGTTGTGAAGTCACTCGAGGACGTATTCCTTGAGCTTACAGGGGAAGGAGATGAGAAATAATGCTTGCAATATTTAAAAGAGAATTCAAATCATATTTCCAAAACGTTATAGGATGGCTGTTTGTTGCAGCACTTCTTGCAGTGTATGGCCTATATTTTTATGTATACAATCTGAAAAACGGTTATCCGTATATCTCATATGATTTAAATGGAATAGGTTTTATTATGATGATTGCAGTGCCAATCCTCACGATGAGATCGCTTTCTGATGAGAAAAAGACAAAGACAGATCAGCTTATGCTGACATCGCCTGTATCTGTCGGAAGGATTGTAGCAGGAAAATATTTTGCAATGGCAGCAGTATACACCATAGTCATAGCGCTTTTTGCACTTTCACCGCTCGTGTTGTCAATTTACGGCAAGGTGGCGCTCAGTGAAGCGTATGTGGCTTTGTTTGGCTACTGGCTTTACGGTTTATCATGCATCGCCGTGGGACTTTTTATATCGTCCATATCTGAGAGTGTGATAATATCTGCAATACTTACATTTACGGCATTATTCCTCTCATACATGATGCAGTCCATCACAGGGCTCATCTCGTCAAGTGGGAATCTGCTCACAAAGGTGCTTAATTGCTTTGATTTGTACACACCATTTGAGAATTTTGTAAGTGGCTGCTTTAGTGTCACATCGGCAGCTTATTATGTGACGGTTATCCTGCTTTTATGCTTCCTTACGACGCAGTCTATCCAGAAGAGAAGATGGGCATTTTCAAAGAAGATGATAGGCACAGGGGCATTTTCAGCAGGAATGATTGTCGTAATGTGTGCAATTTGTGTGGTTGTAAATCTTGTGGTGACAGCGCTTCCTGCCAAGTACACATCAATTGACTGTTCGGCTACAAAGCTGTACTCGCTCACAAACGATACAAAGGACAGGGTAAGTAAGCTCGATGATGATATCACAATCTATGTTTTGAATTCCAAGAAATCAAAGGATGCAAAGATAGATGAGACAATCAACAGATACAAGGATCTTTCGAGTCATATAAAGGTAAAATATGTAGACCCGGCGACAAGCCCGAAGTTTTATCAGGATTACACAGACACGACACCTACAACAAACAGCCTTATAATAGAGAGCAAAAACCGTTCAAAGGTGATTGATTACAATGATATATATGAATATGACAGCTCTTCATATTATTACGGATACCAGTCGCAGTCTAGCATCACAGGCTATGATGCCGAGGGACAGATTACAAGTGCTATAGAGTATGTCACAATGGATGCAGATGAGCTCCCGGTAATTTATCAGATAACAGGACACAATGAAACAGAAATAGGAAGCAATTTCCAGAGTGTTGTAAGCAAGGCAAATGCAAATCTTAAGAGTTTAGAGCTCTTTAACGAGGAAAAGGTGCCGGAGGATGCAACAGCCATTATCATTAATTCTCCGACTGTTGATTTCAACGAGGAAGACGCACAGAAGGTGATTGATTATTTAAATGGCGGTGGAAAGGCACTGATTGTCGGCTGCTACGCATATAATGACGAGCTTACAAACTTTAACAAGATACTTGCGGCTTACAATGTCAGCTTCAAGACCGGTGTGGTAGCTGAAAATGACAGCTCAAAATATTATCAGAATCCTCTCTACCTGCTTCCAACGGTTGAGACGACAGATTACACCTCAGATGCAACAGACGGATATGTATTCCTGGCAGGAAGCTGTGCAATCAGTTATCCTGAGGATACAGATGATGTGACATATACAAAGCTGCTTTCTACATCAGACAGCGCAGTTTTAAAGAGGGACTGGAAGAATATCACCACATCGAAGGCAGAGGACGCTGATGAGAACGGACCGTTTACTACAGGTCTTGCTGTAAATGATTCAAGCACCGGCACATCGATTGTTGTGTTTGGTACGCCTTATGTGGTTGATGATTCATATGACAATGCCGTTTCCGGCAACAATGCAGACATGTTCAAGGATGTTATCACATCAATGACCGGAAATGTTGAGCTTGCATCAAGTGTGATACCGGTGAAGGATTACACCTTAAGCAATATCACTATAAATACGCTGCAGGCGGTTATTACGGGACTTATCATAATGGTAGCTGTACCAATACTGCTTATTATCATAGGAATCGTTGTATGGGCAATGAGGAGAAAGAAGTAGATTACAGGTAAACGCGTATAAGAAATAGGAGAAAAACGCTATGCTTGGTGAGTACTATATCAAGGTAAATGATGATGTATATCTTTCAAGTACCACAATCCTTGGAACGATTCCGGATTCTATAGATGATATGATTGCAACGGAAGACAGTGAGAGTACTGAGACTGAAAGTGAGTAGTAATGGATTAATAGTTTAAAAATGATAACTTTAAGAAATAGTTCATCTTTTTTTTATGAAATATGTATTGAAATCGTGCTGATGTTGTACCATTATAATGATTAAAGGGTCAAAATGTATCGTTATTATGATATAGAATAATGATGGAAAACGGTGAATAGCATGAATCAGATGAACAAAGACAGCAACAGCATAAATATCACGGGCCTTACCGATGAAGAGGTAAGGCAGAGAGTGGAGGAAGGACTTACCAACAGGACAGATATATCTACAGACAAGACGACAAAGGAAATTGTGATTTCAAACGTTTTCACATATTTTAACCTTATATTTCTTGTCATAACGATACTTCTCATAATGGTAGGTTCTTTCAGAAATCTGACATCTCTGCCTATAATTATTGGAAATACGGTAATCGGAATCGTTCAGGAAATCCGCGCAAAAAAGACTCTTGAAAAAATGAGTTTACTGAATGCTCCGCATGCGGATGTCATCAGAAACGGCAGCGTAAAGCAGATTAGTACGGAGGAACTTGTAAAGGACGATGTGATTTTGCTTACCGCAGGAAAGCAGATTTGTGCGGATGCGGTTGTGATATCCGGAAATATACAGGTAAATGAATCACTGCTCACAGGTGAAGCTGATGAGGTAGAAAAGACAGAGGGCAGCACTCTCATGTCGGGAAGCTTTGTTGTATCGGGAGAGTGCTATGCACGGCTTGAAAAGGTCGGTAATGAATCATATATCTCAAAGCTGAGCCTTGAGGCAAAATCAATGGGCGGCAAGGAGCAGTCAGAGATGATACGCTCCATCAATTTGATTGTCAAATGGGTTGGCATAGTTATTATTCCGATTGGGCTTATATTGTTCTGGCAGAGCCATTTTGTGAATGGCGAGTCTATCACAAAGAGCGTTACATCGACAGTTGCAGCAATTATAGGAATGATACCGGAGGGCTTATATCTGCTGACAACAGTGGCGCTTGCCTTAAGCACTATGAAGCTTGCAAGGAAAAAGGTTTTGCTTCATGATATGAAAAGTATTGAGACGCTTGCGCGTGTGGATGTGCTTTGTGTGGATAAAACGGGCACAATTACTGAGCCTGATATGAAGCTTAAGGAAATTTTTCTCTGTAAAAACAGTGGAGCAGATGGCACACAGACAGCTTTGACATTAGATGAGCTTAAGAGTCTTATTTTAGATTATGCAAATGCCTCGGTTGACAACAATGCGACTATGCTCGCACTAAAAGCATATGCAGCGGATGCTTTGACAAATAATACATCTGCACTGCATCGTACAGCGGTTTCACAGCTGGCCTTCTCGTCGAGCCTCAAGTATGGCAGCGTTACCTTTTCTGACGGAACATATCTGCTCGGAGCACCGGAGTTTATCATGCACGATGACTTTGCGCGCATTGAGGAAGAAATCATACCATACGCTGACAAAGGAGACAGAGTACTTTTGTTTGCAAGGTATGATGGAGAAAACGTGGAGAATGGCATAAACGGCAAGGTTACTCCGCTTGGATTTGTGGCACTTGCCAATCCTATCAGGGAGAATGCAGTAAAGACCTTTGAGTATTTCAAGAGTCAGGGTGTTGCGATAAAGGTTATTTCAGGTGATAATCCGCGTACTGTTTCAAGGATTGCCATACAGGCAGGGATAGAAAATGCAGAAAGCTTTGTCGATGCGGCAACACTTGATACTGAGGATAAAATAGCTGATGCTGTGAATAAATATACTGTATTCGGACGAGTAACACCAAAGCAGAAGAAACAGCTTGTAAGGGCTTTGCAGGCTAAAGGACATACAGTTGCGATGACCGGAGACGGAGTCAACGATATACTTGCCATGAAGGATGCAGACTGCAGTGTGGCTATGGCATCGGGAAGTGAGGCGGCAGCCCAGGCAGCCCAGGTTGTCCTTTTGGACTCTGACTTTGCACATATGCCGGATGTGGTATATGAGGGACGCAGGGTAGTAAACAATATCCAGCGCTCAGCCAGTCTGTTTCTTGTGAAAAATATATTCTCACTGTTACTTTCACTGTTTTCAGTTATTCTTATGGTTACGTATCCGCTTGAGCCGGCACAGGTATCGCTCATCAGTATGTTTACCATAGGAGTACCGGGATTCTTATTGGCACTGGAGCAGAATAAGGACAGGATAAAGGGGCACTTTATCACCAATGTCATGCTAAAGGCACTGCCGGGTGGACTTACGGATGTAATAGCTGTCGGAGCGCTTGTCGTATGCGGAGAAGTATTTTGTATATTTGATGCAAGCATAGGAACGATAGCGACGCTTGTACTTTCGGTAGTGGGCTTCATGATTCTCTTTAAAATCAGTGAGCCACTCAATGGAATGAAATATGCTGTTATTATCGGAAATATAGCAGGTCTGGTATTTTCGGGTTTCTTCTTAAAGAAACTGTTTGCACTGACAGATTTGTCAAATATATGTATTCTTCTCATGATAGTGTTTGGCTTTGCGGCTGAGTCACTGTTTAGGAATCTGACACTTTTGGTTGAGAAACTGAGAGGCTCATATGAGAAAAAGAAGGGCTTCAATGTCTGATATTGAAAATCTGCATGGCACCATAGGTGTGTGGCAACTTAGGACCAGGAGCCTTTCTTGATGGGCACGACAGATTTTTACAGTTCGCGCAGGTATTGCAGAGCTCTTTGATATTTTTCCGCTTTTGTGAGTCAAGCTTTATTATGAGGGCGGCTGTCTTAAGTGGCTTGAGCATATTTGAACCGGTGAGATGTATGCCATCAGGGCTTACGTGCTCAAAAATCTTAGGCAGCAGCTCAAGCGGATATTCATCGCCTAAAAATGACAGCTCAATGGCATAAAGAGAGCTTTCTTCTTCGACAGCCTTTGCAAACTGCTCATATGCGTTTGACAAAAGCATGAGGCTTAAACAGTCTGCTATGTAGGCCTCCTCAAGCTGCTCATGGTTTAAATACAGCTCTGACAGCTCGTCTGCACCGTTTCCGAGTGTCACGAGGCCGTAGGCATAGTGTGCCAGGGATACCCCGGGCAAATCCTGTTTTATGGAATAATATGCAAAGGCATCAACCAATGGAAGCATTGCGGTGTATATTGCCCGGATAAGCGGCAGTTTATCGTTATCAAAATGAAAACGGCTGCAGAATTCCTTCCAGTCTTTAGATGATAATTCAGGTGTGATTTTGCGTTTCATGGTTTTTTGGTTACATCATCAGATTCTTTATCATCAGAACCCTTTAAAAGTCTGTATACAAATGAATACGCCCAGATAAGCACCGGGATAATGATAGTTGCGGCAACGGCAGCCTTCCAGTAGCGCATGTCACTTGTGTGATCGAGCACAGTGGCAACAAATGCCACAACATATAAAAGTAATAAAAGGATGGCGCCAATCAGTGCCAGAATACGTTTTGTCTTTTTCATGAATTGTTCTCCGTGGTTTTTGAATAGTTATTTAATAATTATAATATAAAAAAACAAAATTGACGTCAAGCTGTTATTTTGGTATAATACATCCATATGTGAAGTTGAGGCTGTTTGGTCTCATATCAGTTTATAAAAGATAAAGGTGGTAGTAAAAATGGCTTTATTAGAAGAGTGGCACAAGATTGCCTACAATGACAAAGCAGATCAGGGAGAGTTACAGCGTTTTTGGCAGCATTATTTCCTCTTGGAGAAGGGTGTATATGAGAAGCTCCTTGCAAATCCGGATGAGGCAGTAGAGGGAACAGTCAAAGAGCTTGCTGAGAAATATGAGTTATCAATCATGGAGATGACAGGCTTCTTAGACGGAATCAATGACAGCCTTGTCACCCCAAACCCAATCGAGGAGATGGATGAGGACACAAAGGTAAGCCTTGCATTCGATAAAGAAAAGCTTTATAAGAACATGGTAGATGCAAAGGCAGACTGGCTTTACAATCTCCCGGCATGGGATGAAATCTTTGACGCAGAGACAAAGCATGCGCTTTACCTCGAGCAGAAGAAGTCAGGAACAGTGGTAGTAGGTAAGAAAATCGGCCGAAATGACCCATGTCCATGCGGTTCGGGCAAGAAATATAAAAAATGTTGCGGAAAAAATGCATAAAGTACTTTACAGATTAGAAAAATAAGTATATTATCATTTTTTGAAAGGAACATTAGCATAATAACAATACGTTGAAGAGCACAGTAAGTATATTAAAAGCAGCAGAGAGGGAAGCCTTGGAAGACGAGAATCAAAGTCCAAAGAGTGGTGAAAGCTCCCCGGTGGATGATATACCGAACACCAGCTTGGAGTGGCTCCAATAAAGCCCGGTGATACCGTTATAGTCAAATGAGTTTCTGTCGGATACAGACAAGCAGTATGTTTTCAGGCGGAAAGAATGTGGGTGGAACCACGGTAACAAAGCTTATCGTCCCCGATGTCGCAGCAATGCGGTGTCGGGGATTTTTATATTAAAAATAAAGGAGAGATAACCATGAAGATAACATTGAAGGATGGCTCATCAAAAGAGTACAGCGAAGCAAAAAGCGTATATGAAATCGCAAAAGATATAAGCGAGGGACTTGCAAGAGTAGCCTGCGCAGGAGAGGTTGACGGAGAAATTGTTGACTTAAGAACAGTTCTTGACAAGGACTGCACACTCAATATAATCACAGCAAGTGATGAGGAAGGACTTCGTGTTATCAGACATACAGCATCACACGTGCTGGCACAGGCAGTTAAGAATCTGTTCCCGGATGCAAAAATCACAATCGGACCGGCAATTGACGATGGTTTCTACTATGATTTCGATTCACAGCCATTCTCAAGAGAGGATCTCGATGCACTTGAGGCAGAGATGAAGAAAATCATCAAACAGGGTCATGAGATAACAAGATTTACACTCCCTAGAGAGGAAGCGATCAAATTCATGAAGGAAAAGGATGAGCCATACAAGGTAGAGCTTATCGAGGAGCTTCCTGAGGGTGAGGAGATTTCATTCTATGACCAGGGTGGATTTGTAGATTTATGTGCAGGACCACATCTTATGAGCACAAAGGGAGTAAAGGCTTTCAAGCTCACAGCATCATCAATGGCATACTGGAGAGGTGATTCAAACAAGGCAAGACTCCATCGTATCTACGGAACAGCCTACAATAAGAAAGAGGATTTAAAGGCACATCTTGAGAGAATGGAGGAGGCTAAGAAGCGTGATCACAATAAGCTTGGCCGTGAGATGGAGCTTTTCACAACAGTAGATGTAATCGGACAGGGACTTCCGCTTATGATGCCAAAGGGCACAAAGATGATTATGAAGCTGCAGAGATGGATTGAGGACCTTGAGGATAAGGAGTGGGGCTATGTGCGTACAAAGACACCACTCATGGCAAAATCAGACCTGTACAAGATTTCAGGACACTGGGATCATTATCTTGACGGCATGTTTGTTCTCGGAGATCCTGAGAAGGACGGCGAGGAAGAGGTTATGGCACTTCGTCCGATGACATGTCCGTTCCAGTATTATGTATACAAGGCAAAGCAGCACTCATACAGAGATCTGCCTTACAGAATGGGTGAGACATCCACTCTGTTTAGAAACGAGGATTCGGGAGAGATGCACGGACTGACACGTGTCAGACAGTTTACTATCTCAGAGGGTCACAATGTTATCCGTCCTGACCAGTGTGAGGAGGAGCTCAAGGCATGCTTCAATCTTAACAGATATGTCCTTAAGGTGCTGGGACTCGAGAATGATGTGACATACCGTCTTTCAAAATGGGATCCAAAGAACACAGAAAAGTATTTAGGAGATGATGAGTACTGGAACTCAACACAGGAGGTTCTTCGTAATATCCTTATTGAGGAAAATGTTCCTTTTGTTGAGGCCGACGGCGAGGCTGCATTCTACGGACCAAAGATTGATATCCAGGCCAAGAACGTATACGGTAAAGAGGATACCATGGTAACAATACAGCTCGACTGTGCTATTGCTGAGAATTTTGATCTGTACTATATTGATCAAAACGGCGATAAAATCCGTCCATACATCATCCACCGTACATCACTCGGCTGCTATGAGCGTACACTTGCATGGCTTATCGAGCACTACGCAGGCAAGTTCCCTACATGGCTCTGCCCTGAGCAGGTTAGAGTGCTTCCTATCTCAGAGAAGTATGCTGATTATGCTAAAAAGGTAGCAGATGAGCTTAAGCGCAATGATGTCGATGTGACAGTTGACAACAGAGCTGAGAAGATCGGATACAAGATCAGAGAGGCTCGTATGGATAAGCTTCCATATATGCTTGTTGTCGGAGCTGACGAGGAGGCAGACGGCACAGTATCGGTAAGAAGCCGTTTTGAAGGAAATGAGGGTGTTAAGCCACTTTCAGATTTCATCGACCAGATTTGCAAGGAAATCCGTACAAAGGAAATCAGAGTGGAGCTTCCGGAAGAGGAAAAACACAGATAATCAATTAAAAAGCATAAAAAAAATCAATCAGGACATACTAGCCTATGCATAAGCAAAGGAGGCAAAAGTATGACAAGACTTGATTGTAATGTTGAAAAATGTGCGTATAATGCAGATAACTGCTGTAAGCTCAGAGAAATCGATGTGAAAGGAACTAAGGCAAAGAAAGCCTGCGATACACAGTGTGGCAGCTTTTCAAATAAGGCCTGTGACTGTGAGGTATCTGCGGAGTTAGCTATTCACAAGGAGACAGATGTGCACTGTGATGCGGCAAAGTGTAAGTACAATGATCACAATAGCTGCATGGCCAATCAGATTGGCATCAAGAAAAACTGTACACCAAACAAGTGCAGTACAGAGTGTGCAAGCTTTGAGTGTCAGGCGTAGACTAAGAAGCGCATAATGACAGTTGCCCGGAGTATCAGGTTTATGGTGCTCCGGGTACATACATTTTCGTAATTTGTGATTGCTGCCGTATATATTATGGTGTGACAGACAGCAATTACAGTCAGGAAAGGAAAAATATGGATTATAATATAAATTTCCCACATCTTCATATATATCTGCAGCATGTGATAAAGAGCATATCAATAGGAAGCTTTGGTATTGCGATGTATGGCATAATAATAGCATGTGGTATGCTTGCGGGGCTGGGCGTGGCCTGCTATGTGGCTAAAAAATCAGGACAAAATCCTGATACATACTTTGATCTGGCACTTGTGGCAATCATATGCTCGGTGATAGGCGCAAGAATATACTATGTGGTATTCAGGTGGGATTTGTACAAGGACGACCTGCTTAGCATATTCAATATCAGGCAGGGAGGACTGGCAATTTACGGAGGAGTGATAGCAGCAATTATCACCACATTCGTTTTTGCAAAGGTCAGAAAGCTGTCGTTTCCACTGTTGTGTGATACGGCGGGGGCTGGGGTGGTACCGGGGAAGGGGGTTTGGCGGTGGGGGAA
>ERZ859923.999-NODE-999-length-13365-cov-1.916529_pt1 | contig 13365 bp, 9 predicted proteins | sample MGYA00510116_ERZ859923 | MGnify/ENA primary metagenome ERZ859923 (study PRJEB30046, sample SAMN00715168) | human gut metagenome | study: EMG produced TPA metagenomics assembly of the A metagenome-wide association study of gut microbiota in type 2... | reverse complement strand
TGTTAAAATGAATGGATCACTTTCAGTTCCTTTACCACTCTTTATCATTACATTGTTATTTAACATAATAGTAGGTCTAATTCTACTAAGACTTGATGCATTAGATTCTGCAATATAGCCTTCGTTATTAACATAATATACAGTAGCTGTATTTTCATTAGAAGCGGTCATTAACCAGAAAGTATTATCTTTAAGTTTTAAATAATTATAATTTTGGCAAGATCTTGAAGTTGTTGAAGTACAATTAGCATCAGTTGAAGCATTAATATAATCATTAACAGTTAATAAACCAATCATTTGATTATCCAATTTATCAGCACATTCAACTTCTCCCGTATTATTTGTTTCTCCTTTACTTCTTTTACCAATACATAATGAATAAGTTGTAAGTTTTTGTTTATCAGTATCAGAAAGTAACAACGGATCATTTATTGTACCATTATAAATATCAAGTAGAAAATCTTTCATACGACTTAATCTATAATCATTTATTCCTGCACTATAACCAAGATCAGTATTATATCTGTCATCCCATACGTCATAATAATAATCTTCAAACTCAGGTATTAATAAGATTTTATTTTCACTAGTAATTTTAACAATTCGAAATAGTCCTTTAGATAATTTAACATAGTTATTAACATTGTCACCTCTAAAGACTAATTCGCCATTCATCTCATATAAACCATTACCACTAATAACTGTTTTATTTTCATCTTTGACAGCATTAAATAATTCTTTAGTTTTATAAGTATCACCACAATCAAGATATGGTGTATAAATATACTCATTATTTATCTTCTGAACAACCACTGTTCCAGAACATTGTGTATTCTTTCTCATTTTACTAAGTGGTTTCATTAATTTATATTCATCACTTGATAAAGTAGCAGCATCCACTTCACTTTTTTCTCCTTCATTAGCAGGAAGTAAAACATCTTGTACTTGATAATATTTGATAGCTGCATTTTTTAGTTCAAGTTCCATCCGGTCGAAAGAATAATTTGTTCCCACCAACATAGTACCTACTAAAACGATTAAGAAAATAGCAATTAAAACGATAGAAATAATTCCTACTATCTTTAATAATTTTTTACGGGCTTTTTCTTTATCAGATGTTGGGGTAGCACTTACATTTTTAGGAGTATCCTTTTCCTCTTCTTCAGTTCGTATTTTTTTTCCTAAATTATTAAATCTATTAAACATATTTCACCTACTAATCAAAAAAGTCATCAAAGAAATCATCATCAGTATCATTATTATCATCTAAATTAAGATTTACTTTTGGTTTAATTTCTGCTCTCGGTGCTTCTACTGTTCTTGCTTCTTCTACTTTCTTGCTCTCCATCTTTTCTTTTTCTTTTGCTAAAGCTTCTTCTTTTTCAAGTTCTGCTATTTTAGCATCTATCTTCTTAACCAATTCATCAACATCAAAATTAGGCATAGGTGGTTCTTTTTTACTAGGTTCTAAAGCTTGATTAATTGGCATCTTTCGAGGTGTATCCATATTAAATGGATTTGGTTCTGGTTTATTTGAATTAGCAAATAGGTTTGGTGGTACAAATGATGGAATACTTCCACCATCACTTGGAGCACCGATATCTGCTGAATTCATCATTTCAAGTAATTTTTTCTTCTTTTGTTCTTTGACGAATGTTTTTATATCAAAAGTATGAACTGGTATTTTTTCTCTTTCTGCAAAAACTGCTTTTGGATAAGTTTTTCCCCAATCAATCTTAAAGTCTGGAGTCATTTTTGTCTTAAATGGTTGTTTACGCATACGAAGAATAATTGTTTCAAATTGTTTCATTCTCTGTAAGTCTGATACGGTAACAAGTGGAGTTGATGCTGTTTTATCATCTTTTTTACTCTTAACCTCACCACACATCTTAGAGATCTCTTCAAGAGCAGCAATTTCTGCTGATATTAAGTAAATAATATTACCACAGTTACCACGAATTGTTTCAGCTTCTTCTTTACCATATACTTGGTTTAACTGTGCATAGTTCTGAATAATCATCGTAAAACGCATATGTCTTGAACGAGCAGCTGTAATCATAGTTGTCATATCTTTTAATTTTGGCATATTAGCAAACTCATCTAGTAAGAAGTTAGTTCTAACTGGTAAAGCACCACCATTAGATTGAGCAACATCGATAAGTGTTTCATAACACTGTTTCAAAAGAATAGTAACTAATGGATGGTAAGTTGTTTTTTCATCTTGAATAACAATAAATAAAGCAGTCTTTCTCTTACCAATACCAGCTAAATCTATATCACTATGACTTAACATCTCTGATAAGTTTTCACGAGAAGCAAATAGCTTAATCTTCTGTCTAAATACTGATAAAATACTTCCCTTAGTCTCTGTTGGAGCTGATATAGTACTAGAAGCATTAATTGCTGCTGCACTAGCTGGGTCTTTAGCATCAAAGTATTCTTTAATATAAGTACTAGCACCAAATTTTTCTTCACCAACAGTAGTCATTAAACTAACACTATTAAGGTTAATTTCATCTTCTTTAGCATCTTCAAATAAACCTAAAACTACTCCAGAAAAATAATCAGCACTGGTTTTCTCCCAGAAAGGGTCAGCATTAGCATTAGATGAATCATATAAGATATTTAAAGCTAAGTCATCAAGTAATTCAATCGCTTTATCTTGATTACCAGACTTATACATATGATAAGGTAAAGTTAAAGGGTTCCAACCACTACCAGATTGTGGATTACGGAAATTCAATACTTGGACATCATAACCTTTGTCACGTAGCATAGAAGCAGTGCTTTCATAAATTTCACCTTTAGGGTCAGTGATAATCATTGATTCACCATTCTTAGCAAGTAACTTAACTGTTGGTTTAATAACTGTTTGTGTTTTACCAGAACCAGTAGCACCAATTACTAAAGTATGATATTCACTATTATCAACCCAAGCAACATCATCTTTTAAAATAAGTGGAACTCCACCAGCAGTAGCAGTATCAGCTTTTAAGGAAACTTCTTTTAATTCTTCTTGAAGTTCTTTATCTTTAGCCCATCTTGAATAACCTTTATCTTTCTTTTCCGTAGTAATTCCAAAACCTTTTTCCATTTCAAAGAAATATGATTTAACACTTAAAAGCATACCAATTAAAGCTACAATATAAATTAGAAGTGTCATCCACAAGAACTCTGGTCCAAAAGCAGGAAGTGGATTAAAGCCACTAAATACCCCTTCTGTTGCAAAAGTATGTAAATTAACAATTCCAATCGCTATTATATATAATAAGAAAACAGCAAAGACACCAAATATAATTAAATCATCTTTATCCGCACGAAATTTTAACTTCATCTAAAGCCCTTCTTTCTTTTTGAAACATATTATATATTAAAAGATTAAATTATTCAATCTGTTTTATTACATGATTTAACTTTAATATAATCTCCTTTTTTTAATTGATACATTTCAATACAATCTTTTCTATTACTATAATAACCACAACCAGTTATTATAGAATATTTACCTTTTCCTGTTAAATCTACTAAATAAGCAACATAATCTTTACACATACTATATAACTTATCATAAGTATTTATTTCCTTCTTTATTATACTTATTTTATCATCTTTTACTACAAAAATAAAATTAAATAAATCTTTAGCATACTCTGTCGTAAAAGCATTAGAAACAATAATTATTTTTTCTAGTTTACCATCACTATCTAAATCAAAATTAATAACATTTTCACTAGTAAATGATAAAGCATTAATATTATTATCTTCTAAGACTTTTCTTATATATTTTTCATCTTCTTCTGATACATCTTCTAAAAGATAATCACCATAACTGTATTTTTGATTAGTTTTAATAGCAAAGATATCAACGCCTTCTTGTTTAATTGGATTTCTATCTTTATCAAAAATATACCATCTATCATTATATAAAAGATAATGCTTACCTAAAAAGCTCCCATCTTGATAAATATCAAACTCTTGCCAGTTATACTGGTTTGTCTTTGTCATATCTTTCCATTTACCATCTTCATAATACCACTTAGCTGACTTATTAACAATCAGTGAAGTTTTATTATGTTTATCTTTATAGCTAGGATATAGAAAAAAGATAAACATTAAGATTAAATAAATAATTAGAAGAGAAAATATAACATAATATCTAAATTTCTTTTCTTTCATATATTACATCTCCCTCCTAACTTTTCTTAAAACAATCAATTCTAGATGTTCTATTCCAATCATATTGCTTCCATAAATCAGTGGCTTTACTTCCTGGATCCATCATTTTAACACCATCATTACTAACACTATCAACTGCAACCCAGTGTTGACCTTGACCACCTTTAACTTCTAATACACAGTAAGTATTAGCTTGAGATGTTTTTTCTTTAATAGTCTTTAACTTTTCAGTTTTAGTAAGACCAGATAAACTAGTAGTACCAGAATAGCTAAATGAAGGAGCTACAGATGAAACTTTATACCATTGTAAATTTCCACCTGAATCAAAGCCACCAACTTTATTCATAGCTTCTACAAAAGTACCAGGATTAAAGTTTGCTTTTAAATCACTGTTAGTAATACTATCAACTGCTCCACTCTTAGCGACTAACATTGAAATACTTGTTGCAAGACAACCAATCTTACCAATTGAACGGTCTTGATCTGTTCCACCACCTAATACTATACTACTCCACTGTGAATCAGTTTGTTTCCAAGCAACATAATTACCACTAGCTGCACTACTAGAAGAATCAACACAATTACTTTCACTAATAGAAGCTACACCTGGATAATGCTTCATAATTATTTCTGTATAGTCCATTCCCTGCTTAGCCATACTAATCCAAGCATTCTGGTCAGTATTTAAAAAGTTAGTTTGATAAAGATTACCAGAACTATCTAAAGCAACTTTACCAGCTACTTCAGCAGCCCATTGTCTTTGGGGGGCATCAGCAGGTAATGGATCAAAGTGTTTAGTAGAAGCAGTATCTGTACCACTATGCATTACAAGATTTTGATTACTACTAGAACCATTAACACTACAACCTCTATCCGGATCACAATAAACCTGATCAGTAACACAGTTAGATATTTGTAAAATCCATTGACCATTTTCTTCATAAAGTTTTCTTCCACCTGTATTACCAGAAGCATCTGGAACAGCAAGAGCAAAACTTCTAGCAGCAATTACTTGTGTTTTAAAAGCCTGTTCTGGTGATGATTCACCAATTTCAGCATAAGCAACACCAAGAGCATACTTTTCAAGTGGAACAAGTTCTTCCCCTTCAATCGGTACACCATAAGTTCCATCACAAATACCACCAGCAGACATAAGTCTAACCATAATATTAGTAGCATTAATAGAACGATTCTTTATACCTGTACCATACTGTTCAGCATTAATACCTGGAAAAGTATAAGTACATACCGCTCCTGTTACACCATTAGCAGTACTAGTATTTGATTTTTTAGTTTCATCATCGTAATACTTTAACAGTTCATACATATCATCAACATACTTTTTATAAACTTCTTCTGTCTTACCAGGAATCTTACTTGGAAAGTAATTCTTTATTAAATTATTTTTAAAAGTATCTTCACTAAAAGAATTATTCTCATCAAACATTAAATCTGCTATCTCTTCAATCTTAGCTTTTGTCATTTTTTTATAAGAATAACCTTTTCCATAGATCGAAAGAATAGTATAAACCGCTCCAATATATTTAGCTTCAAAATTTTTACCATCACTAGAATACTCAGATTTAACTTCATTAACTCTTTCTTGAAATTTTTCTCCAGCTTCATTAGTTTTATAATCCTTATTACCATCAGCTATACCTATGGGAGAAATACTACCAGTAGAGATTCCTGGAGAAATTATAATAGTAAATAGTAAAAGAAAAAAGAACATTGCAGCAAAAACTATTAAAACAATTTTTAACATTGGCGACATTTTTAAGAAACCTTTTGATAAAAAAGAAAAGCCCCCACCATTACTATTTTTCTTTCTTCTACCTGTTAAACTAGATAACCCACCTGATTCTTCTTCATTTTCATCATCAGTATCATCAGATTCGTTTCTATCTAAAAGACTCCTTCTACGTGGTAATAAAGGAGGTCGATTAAAACCATTGTCATCCTTTGGAATACCACCAGTATTACGATTATTATTAGTAGTGCTACCTGGTGGTAATTGGGGACCTTTATTAGCTCTAATATTATTTAAGGCATTATTAGCTTTGTTACTTAAATCTGCTAGCTTCTTGGCTTGGCCTACGCCAGGAATATAATTAGCTGCTTTATCAACAGCTTTATTTTTAAGATCATCTTTAAATGATGAATTAGGTTTTCTATTTAAACTATCTTGAAAAGAAGATGACGAGTGAGCAGGAGTTCTACCTCCACCATTAGGTTCTCTTCGTGGAGTAGTACCAGTAGAAGATGTATCATTAAGAAAAGATGAACCATTCTGACTACCACCTGGAACACCTTGATTAGGATTTTGAACTGTTCTATTATTTCCTAAATTATTTTGTCCATTTCTTTGTCCATTATTATTTTGGTTCATCTTTTCTTCACCACCTAACTACTTCTAAAATCCTCCACCATCACCAAATGATTCTAATTCTTCTTTAGTAACAACAACATTTATTCGCATACGTCTATTTCCACAGACAAACAATGCTTCACCTTGAGAATATCGTTTGATACTATCTCGTTCATTATCATTTAAATCAATTAATAGTGATAAATCATCAACAGCTTGTTTTTTTAATCCCATAACAAGATAATATGATGAGTTATCAAAAATTGCTTTACCTTGAGTAATAACTGCAGGATCTGAGAAATCACTTGGTTGTTGAGTAATAATTATTGTACCAGTGTTATATTTTCTAGCACGACGTTGTACTTGCGCTAAGAAATCAGCTCCTAGTTCGTTATTAGCACCTAATAATACGTGAGCTTCATCAACCATCAATATTGTATTTACACTAGTATCAAGACATAGACCCCAAGCAAAACGTAAAATATTGAAGAACAACGCATTCTTAGTATTTCCTTCTGAGTTCATCAACTCTTTAATATTAAATACCATAAAGTCACTATCTTTACGAATAGTTGTTTTTCCATCAAAGTAGAATTTAAGTTCTGTAACTAATGGCTTAATTTTCAACTGTAATCTTTGTAAAATATCTTTTTCATGAGTTTGTTCAGGCATTGATAAAATACGTCCTTTAATAGTAGCGTAAACATCTGTAAATGTTGGATAATCATTACTAGTAAAATGTGAAAAATCCGTATCAAAGTCAATACCAAATCGTTTATAAGTATCTTGAACTACTTCACTGAACATTGTTAAAACATCTTCTGTAATAGATGGATCATAATATCTCATAAAAGCTTTTAAAGATTGTAAAGTTCTTGTTAAAACAGTATAACCAAGTCCTTGTTTAATTTCCTCTTCATCAGCATCAATAATAACTTCAAGAGGGTTAATCAAACCAAACTGACCACCTTTACCAATATCAACTGTATCTCCCCCAAAAGTTCTTGTAATTTCTTCAAGTTCGTTTTCAGGATCAATCGCTACTATCTGACAACCATTTCTAATATGACTTCTTAAAATCAACTTAGCAGCAGTACTCTTACCACTTCCAGAAGTACCAAGTATTATCATATTAGCATTATTTCTATTATTTTCTTTTCTAATTTGATATAAGAATTGGTTAAATAAAATTACACCACCAGAGAAATCTACGCCTAATAAAACTGATAAACCAGGATCTTTAATACTATCAAAGATAAAAGGATACATAGCCGCTATTGTTGGAGAAGGAATTGGTGTACCAATTCTTTGTTCAACATCTTGAGATGGAAAAATTGGAATAATACTTTTAAGTACTTTCTCCTGTTCAAAGCGAAGAGAAATAGCACGTAACTCCATCGCATCTAGATAATTCTTAACATTAACTTTCTTAAGTTCTAGTTCTTCTTTTGTATCAGCTGTAATCATAATATGCATTTGAAAATCAAAAATCTTAGATTGACTAGAAGCAAGCATAGAAACGAAATACTCTAAGCTCTCAGCATCCTGTCTAATCTTTTCTTTAGCAGTTTGGTCTTTTTCTTGACGATACTTTTCTCTTAAATCAGCAATCTGTCTATTAATCATTTTAGACATCATACTAAAAGGAACTGGAAGATGCTTAATAACAATTTTAATTCCGCTCATAGATGTCAAAGTTGATAAATAACCAGGTGCAATATATTTAGGATAAGACACTACTGTTAAAATAGTAGCATATTTATCACTTATAAAGAAATCACTCGGATTAAAATGCAAACCCTTAGGTGCTATTTGACTTTTCAAACTTATACTCATAATGGCATCACCGTCCCAAATTCAGTAGTTTTTCCTCCATTTAAGAAGTTATCAAGAATTAGTCTTAAATCATCATTACTAACTTGGGAAGCATTAAGTCCACAACTAGCAAGACCATTTATTAAAAGACGAATTCTCTTTTGAAGGTTATCAGGATTTTTATCTTTAAATAATACATAATACTCTGTATCAACAATACTATTATTCATAAAAGTATTACCCTTTTCAATATCTTGCATTATTATCTTACGAATTGCAGGAGATGGTGTATCATTATATAAAAGTTGTAACTGTGACATATAAACAGATATATCAACAGGTCGATCTGCTACTACCAGCCAAAATTCAAAATCAATCATATTATAAAAGTTTTTCAAACTGATTAAAACGTTATCTTGTGCTTGTGCATCCAAGATAAAGATATTTCTCGGAGCAATTTTAACTCCAGTTACTTTATTTTTATCACTGCAGACAATCATACCATTTTGAATAGATTCAACTGGTACCCAGTCTTCGGTATAAGAACTACCTATTTTCTTTGCCATCAGTAACACACCAACCCTTCCATACATATTTTTGTTTATTAGTTACAAAAGCATAACACTCTAAGATTATTGTCAACATATTATGATAATTAGGAACAGGAATAATTAGGAAGGTACAAACAGCAGCTGGAAGTATAACAAGAACAACCTCCATAGTATCATTCATCGGCATACTAACTAACAAAACTAATGTTAGTAGTATACCAACTCCAAATAATATCAAATCGCTACCTCTAAATATTCCTAAAATCAATTCTCCTTTTTTAGTGTTAGCTGGTATTAAATAATTCATTAACTAGTCACACTCCTTTATACATGCTAATGTCTCCAACGCGGAGGAGTTTCATCATCTCTAATACCGTCATATCTAGTATCACGATCATAGACATAATTACTATTACCATTTGCTAAAATATTGCCATTTCTATCTATAGCTTGGCCAGAATCATTTGTTCTAACCTTTCTAGCTGATCTATAAGTTCCAGGTTCACGTGAATCTATAACTCTTTGAGTAGCACCAATAAGTCCTGCATCTTTTTCCATACGTTCCAATGTTTTTCCTGCTTTAGCAGCATCAGCTTGAGCTTTTTCATCTGCTGCTGCTGCAGCTTGGTATCTATCCCAAGTAGCTCTTCTACTATTATAATCTTCCATATATCTTTGGTATGTAGTTTCTGGAGATTCTGCTAATCCTGAATAATCACCATTCTGATAAGCAAAACTATTCCAAAACTCGTCTCTATTCATAGCTTGTCCAGGATCACTATATACTCCTGAATTTTCCATCTGGGCAGTTGCTAATTTTAATTCTGCAGCAGTTTCTCGTGCTTTTGCTTCAAGTTGATCTTTTTTGTATTTTTGTACCGCCCTATCATTTCGATCAATTCCTAATTGACCAGCTCTTCGCTCAGCAGTAGAAAAATTTAATCTATCAAGTGTTCGACCAAAAACGCCACCACGAGCATCTTTATCTCCAGTTCTAATTTTAGCCATCAAATCACGATTTTGTGCCCAAGATTGGAATGGAGAAAAAGCTTTACCTTCAGCTGTTGCCTTATTAGCAGTATCAAACCCTTGCATAGCACCTAAACCAAAACCAGCTAGACCACCGCCACCAATAGCCATAGCAGTTCCACCTAATAGACTGGAAAGTCCAACATTTCCCATTGGTTTTCCTTTGATACCTAATACGTCTTTTATAAATTGTGGTGCTTGTCTCATAAACACAAGAATACCTAAAATAATAAAGATAAAAGCCATTCCAACATAGAAAACTGGAGCATTACTAGCAGCATCGCCTCCAAAGACATCTAGTCCTGTATCAAGAAGTGATCTTATTAAGAATAGACCAAAGTATACAATTGCTAATCTTACAAATAAATCAACATAAGTAGAAATTAGAGATTTGGTCCAATTATCAAAAGCTCCTCCACCTTGTTTAGGGGGATTAATATAGCTGATAATTGGAACAGGTGCTATCAGTCTTAAAACTGCAAGTTTTATTGCACGAACTGCTATATCTACTGTAAATCCTGCAATTATTAAAGACATAATTATCATAATGACAGCGCCTAGGAATGGTGTATAAACAAAGGCATATCTATTATTAGATCCACTTCCGCAATCGTCATTTATATGGTCCAAAATGATTTGTGGATCAACATTATCTTCAGCATAATGCGAAGCATTAACTTCATCTGGACAGACAGTGTTTTCACAAGGCTTTTCTTCTGTAGCATAATCACAAATCGGTTCGTCCTCATCTTTAACGTTAATTCTTACAAACACTTTCAATACTGTTGAAGCCATAGTATTTCCAACATCATCTAAATTATTAACACTTAAACTAGTGCTTGAATCCGATGGCACTCCAAGAACTAGTTTTGCTATAATATTTTCAGATAAAATGGTGTCTTGTGTTTTATAAAGAAAACCAAATAGAATACCATGATCATTAATATATGCATTTAAACTATTAGTTTTGGCATTAGGAATATTAATTGGTATAACAAGTGTAAGCATAAATAATGCCACTACTATCCTTGTAACAACCTTACCAGTGCCTTGTTTTTGATCTTTAATAATATCAGGATTAATTATAATATTTAAAATTGTCATAGCAAGTTTAAATATCATAAGTATACCAAGTATTAATTGAATTCTTGAATAAAATACTTTTAAAACTTCACCTTTAATGATAGTGGCATTAGCTACCATATAGAAAATCTTATATATTGCTCCTAATAAAGCTGCCCCTACACTATCTAAAAGAGATACTACAGTTCTAGCCGCATCTGAAAAAATGCTTGGATCTGTACTACTGCTACTTCCCATTCATCCATCACTCCTTTCTACTTTAATCCACATGTTGGATCACTTATTCCATTAATCAAACCTAATAATAATTGTACTAATGTTGGAACTAAGAACAAAGCAAGAGCTGCTATCAATCTAATCATTAATCTTGATTGAGCTTTTTTAAAGACATTTTCATCACTAGAAGCCATTGCTTTGATAAAATCAACTGCACTTAATAAAACAACAAGTATTGGTCCAGCGATTTTAATATAATTAAGTAGTTTCTGCAAAATCCAACCAAATTTTCCTTCTGACATATCAATGATTTGGTTACAACTATTATATTGTTTATTAAGATCATCTAAAGTAGAATTATCTGTATAAGTTTTATTTGGACTAGTATTTACAACATTTCCATCAGTATCAGTAGTTGATTTGTTAGTATCTTCTGATTTACCAACATCATATACTGTTACCTTATAATTAGTACCTTCTTTACCAGTTGTATCAGTACTTGTATATATAAACTTAGGACAATAAAAAGTATTATCATTATAAAATTTTTCTGGGACTTTTATTTTCAAACTACAAAGACCAATATCTTGTTTACAAGTTCCAGTCGCTTTTTTATTATTTTTGGCATTTATGTTTATTGTTCTAGCAGACTTTACATTTTCGTTGGCAGTTGAACTTACAACTTTTCTAACATAACTACAGCTATTTGAGGTGGAAGAACTTAGTTCAAATTGTGTACCAGTATTAGCAACATCTGAATCAGAAGTAACACCATTTAGTTTTGTTCCACTTAAGTTTTTAGAACAATTTTTATCTGTAGTGAGAGCACCAGATTTACAATTACTATTTGAACTATAAATTTTAAATCCACCTGCTACACTCTGCATATAAATACTTATAGTTGGACAACTACCATCAGATTTGAGAGCTATTCCTTTACTATTAGCAAATTTTGCTGGTCGTGTACTCTCAAAAGGAGACGTTGCTTGAGTTAATCTTTTCGAATCACCTTCAGTACTCAAAACAAAGGTATGTTCAGTCGCCACAGCTTTTCCATTTGAATCCTTCTTAGGAGCAATAATAGTATTTTTCCACACATATTTACATTGAGTAGCAGCTTCTACTCCATTTGGTACTAAAAAAACGCCTATCATTAAAGTTAGTATCACCGAACTTAAAAGTCTCTTTTTCTTCATAAAAACGCCTCCAAAAGATTATTTTACATAAAAGTCAAACTAATCATAATTATTGTACCAAAAAAAAAAGAAAATAGCAATTTCTATATTTACTACTTTCTAAGAATTATTTACCAGCAGCATTCCAACAATCACGCCAGTCTTCCATACCTGTAACAGCATTTCCTGCCGTAGTTGATACCATTGATAAAATAACGTTAACTAACGTAACTATAAAGAATACAGCTACTGCATAAATACAACGCTTGATTAATTTTCCTTGTGCTTCTTTAACTTGTTTTTCATCAGATGCAATAACAGCTTTTCCTAAATCAAGTGTACCTAAAACGATTAAGATAATTGGTATACCAATTTGTAAAATAGGAAATACACCTTTACGAATAACTCTTACTAAGAATAACATACCGTGACAAGCTGTATCAGTTACTGGAGCAACGTTTCCTAATATTTGTAAATTTAATAAATCCATATCAATTTCTCCTTCTCACCTATTATAATATATAAATTAGTCATTTTTGTCAATTATTAACGTTTGAATAATCCAAAAATCTTGGTGTCTTCTTTTTCCTCTGTTTTATTTAAAAGACCTATCTTTGATAAGAAGTCAGTAAGAACTGTACTTCTTTCTCGATCATTTAAAGGTGGCAAGTTGTAAAACACTTTAGTTCTACCTTCATATTCAAAATCCATAACATCTTTATTAGTTAATAAACTTTGATTTAATATTATCTTCTTTCCCCTTAACTCATCAAAGATTTTTCTATTTCTTCGCATTAACTTATTAAGTTTAATACTAGAAGGTTCTATTAAATATAAAACATCTCCACAGACACCTTCATTAGAAGAATCATTTAAATCAATCAAGATAACAGACACATCTTTATGCTTAACTAGTTCAGTCATTAAGTTAGCATCAGTCGTTGATACCATA
>ERZ859923.991-NODE-991-length-13423-cov-1.957585_pt1 | contig 13423 bp, 11 predicted proteins | sample MGYA00510116_ERZ859923 | MGnify/ENA primary metagenome ERZ859923 (study PRJEB30046, sample SAMN00715168) | human gut metagenome | study: EMG produced TPA metagenomics assembly of the A metagenome-wide association study of gut microbiota in type 2... | reverse complement strand
TGTGTGGATCTTGGCAGTTTTGGGGAGCACTTGGCTCGTTAATTCGGCATTTGGTTGCACTTGAGAGCACTCCGTAGCACTCAGCAAACCTAGCAGAACTTATCTAAAAAATCATCTAAAATAATTTGATTTTAATTTTTTACAATTTTTAAGTAATTATTTTATACTTATTTTTGTGACTTGTTTCTAGCATCATATTTTGTAAACGATTTATCTATATCTATTTTGTATCGTCTTGTCTTTAAATTGTTACTATTTGAAGAACCATCACCTAAAACTGTTTCTATTAATTGACCACCATTATTTTCAATAATATTAATTGAACCAACATTAGTATCATAACAAGTTATTATTGCTTCATTAAAAGCTAATTTTTTCATTTCTTGTAAAAGTAAATGGCAAATTATTGTACCATAACCTTGTTTACGGTATGTTGGTACAATTTGATAAAAAATATGACCAGCATAAGTTTCAGTGATTTTATCAATTTCTGGATTTAATCTTATGCTACCAGATCCTACTATTTTATCTTTGTCAAAAAGCCAGTAAAATATTTCTTTTAAACCATCATTACCTTTTCCTTCTCTATAGTCATTCATTCTTCTTAAATATTCATCAAAATTATTTTTGGTAACAAATGGTTCCCAGTTATTTGGATATGTTCTAATAAATTCTTGATTATATTCTTCAATTTTTGTAATATCTAACATTTCAGTAACAGGAAATAAAAAAATTTGATTCATAATTTCACCTCTCAATATGCATTATTAACAAAAAAACTATCTAGTTTCATAAATGTTTTAGCCTCATGTTATAAGGATTTAAAGTATCTTTAATAATTTGAAATACTTATCTAAGACAAAAGACACGCCTAAAATTACCTAAATATGTAATAATAGAAAAACCCGCAATCCATATTTTATACTGGTTTGTGAGCTTATTTGCCACAACAATTTTTATATTTTTTTTCTAAACCACACGGATGCGATGTTTTGCAATTCTGAGATCTTAAATACTATTCTAATCTCTTTAAAACACGTTATTTTATGTTAATTCACATTAAATCGTTGTTGAGAAAACTCTACTAAAATGTAGATAAAAATTTATTTTAGTTTTCCATAATACATGTCACTAAAGATTCCTTCTTTTTCAATCAATTCATCAAATTTTCCACTTTCTTCAATCTTACCTTTATTCAATACAATTATTCTATCACAATTCTTTAAAGTAGTTAATTTATGGGCAATTGCTATTATAGTAGTATTGTTTTCTTTTTGTAATTTTTCTATTTCACTTTGAATATGTTTTTCTGATGTGTTATCAAGAGCACTTGTTGCTTCATCTAATATTAATATTTTAGGCTTTCTTAAGAATATTCTTGCAATTGCAATTCTTTGTCTTTGTCCTCCTGAAAGATTATTTCCACCTTCAGATATTAATGTATCGAATTTTTCTGGTAGTTCTTCTATATAATCAAGTATATAAGCTTTTTTAGCAGCTTCTTCTACTTCTTCTATTGATACTTCTCTATTAATTCCATAAGTAATATTTTCATAAATTGTTCCAGCAATTAAAAATGGACTTTGAGGAACTAAGGCAATTATATTAGAAATATCTTTTCTATTTAAGTTATCAATATTTGTATCATCTAAAATGATAGTACCATCTGCTTTTTCTAATTTACAAATTGATTTAATTAATGATGATTTACCGCATCCTGAAGGACCAGCTATTCCTAAATACATTCCTTTTTCTATATCAATATTGAAGTCTTTTAGAATTAACTTATCTTTATCTTCTGAATAGTGAAAACTTAAATTTTTTATATTTATAATTTCATCAGTTACTTCATTATTTAATTCTCTTTTCGTATCTAAATATGAAAAATCATTTGGTATTTCAACCATTTCAAAGAAATCACTTGCTAGTATTGTACATTCTGATACTTCATCAAATATTCTGTGTAATTCTTCTAATGGTTTTGTTAATTGATTAAAACATAAATAAGCTGTTAATACAGCACCTACTGATATTATACCTTTGGTTGCTAAATAAGTAGATATTCCTATTATTAATACCGTGAACACCGCTTGATTTATAAATTTTAAACAATCATATAACGCCATCGCTTTATGATGTTTCATTTCTTTATTTCTTAAAAATTCAGACTTAGTATCAAATCTATTTATTTCAAAGTCAACACTATCACAAATTCTAATAACTTCTATTCCATTAATAAGTTCAACTATTGTACCATCCATACTTGATTTTCTTTCTAACAATTCTACTCTTATACCTTTTTGACTATTTATTTGAGCTAAAACAATAGTAATACCTATAGGAATAACCATTAACATAGGCAAAGCAAGTGTAATTGGCAAAGTTAAGAAAATTGTTATAATAGCAGCCACACTATTAAAAATAGCTGGAGCAAAATCCATAAATAATAATTTTTCTAATTTTATAGTACCATCTAAGCATCTATTCATTCTTCCATGAATATTACCTATCATATTCTTTCTAAAATATGATAATGGGGCCATTAATAATGATTTTATAACCATTCCACGAGCTTTCTTTTCAGTTCTTGTTGCAACATCTTCTACCATTACTCTTCTTATAATCTTGATTATTTCATTACCTACATTAACTACAAGAATCAAAATAAGAAAAGGAACAACTTTTTCAAACGTAACACCATTTACATTTAAAACATCATCTGTTAGCCATCCAATTGCTTTTGGGGTCATCTGAGTTAAAATAGCTGATACAATCATTATTAATATAATAATTAAAAATTTTATTTTTTGCTTAAAATCTAATAATCTATATATTTTTCCTAATACCTTCTTCAAATTATTTTTTTTCATAAATACACCTCTATTACAATCATAACACATTTTTTACCAACACCACTTTCGAAGTGAACGATTCTTACTTCTCCCTTTTGTTATAAGAATTTTAACGTGTTTTTGAAAAGTTGTTAAATGTAGATAATGTGTAGATAGTGCTGTTGTCTTTACAATTTCTACCATTTTTTCAAGCAGAGAAAAAGCTCACAAGCCTTTTATTTATAAGGTTTGTGAGCTTTTTTACCACAACATTGTTTATATTTGCGTCCTGAGCCACAAGGCCATTTGTATTCGAGATTTTGAGAGCCTTCGAGAGCACTTGGCTCGTTAATTCGGCACTTGGATGCACTCGGCAAACCTAGCAGAGCACATCTAAAAGCGTATCTAAAATTTGCCATTGTTGAAGTTTTTTCAACTTTTAAGTAATAATTTTATATTGGTAAAAAATTTCTAAATTCTTTTATACCTTTATATACCTTTGACCATTTACTATTTTCCTCTAAAAACTCAATCCCTTTCATGGTAACAGTATCAATTGATTTTTGAATATGCAAATCACCATTAACAAAAAGAGTAACTTTTTTTGAATTTAAATAATTTTCATTTTTCATTAAACTTATTATTTCTATAAATTGCTCTTCGAAAATTTCATAATCAGCAGCAGTTGGTATTGAATCACCTTCCAATATTTCTTTTAATATACTATATATTATCTTATTTGAATTCATTTCTATCTCCTATCCTGTTTCACTATAAGTTAATATTTTATTTAAAAATCACTTTTAAAAATACTTTTTTCCCTTTTTGAATAATTAATGCATTATCATTTAAATCTTTATCAGTTATTATTTGATCTACTGAACTAATTTTTTCATGGTTAAGTGATATACCATTTTGTTCTATTAATCTTCTTGCTTCTGATTTAGATGTTACTAATTTAGATTTAACAAGTAAAACTGTGATATTTATATCTAATAAATCTTTTGATAATTCTATACTTGGCATATTTTCTGATACACCTTTGTTACTAAATAATTCTTCTGCTGTCTTTTGAGCTTTCAAAGCTTCTTCTTCTCCATGAACTAATTTAGTTACTTCAAATGCTAATAGTTTTTTAGCTTCTCTAATATCCTCTTGACATAATTTTTTAATATCTGCTATTTCCATTCTAGTAAAGAATGATAAACTTCTTTCTACATCTTCATCAAATGAATTAATCCATGCTTGGAAAAAGTCAAATGGTGTAGTTTTATCCCTTGATACCCACAGCGTACCACTTGCAGTTTTACCCATTTTTTCTCCATCTGCTTTAATTAGTAATGGACAGGTCCATCCAAATAATGGATCTATTTTTTTGCCTTCACTAAATCCTATCTTTCTAGATAAGTCAGCTCCTGCTAAAATATTACCCCATTGATCTGAACCACCGATTTGTAGTCTGCATCCAAATTCTTTATTTAAATGTACGAAGTCAAATGCTTGCATTAGCATGTATCCCATCTCTAGGAATGTTAATCCTCCATTTTCTAATCTCTTTTTGTAACAATCTGCTGCTAGCATATTATTAACATTGAAATGAACTCCAATATCTCTCATAAAATCTACATACGTTTTATCGCAAATCCAATCTGTATTATCTACTATAATTGCTGGATTATCTCCATCAGTTCTTACAAATCTTTTTACTAATTCTTTTACTTCTGCTTTATTGTGTGCAACTTCTTCTTTTGATAACATTTTTCTCATATCACTTTTACCTGTTGGATCTCCAATTAAAGCAGTAGCTCCACCAATTAATATAATCCCATGATGTCCAAAATCTTGTAGCCATCTAAACATAGTTAATGCAAAGAAGTGTCCTATGTGTAGACTATTTGCTGTAGGATCTATTCCTAAGTAGAATGTCATAGGTTCTCCATTAACTAAATCAATAATTTCTTGTTCATGTGTAAGATTTTTAACATAACCTCTTTCTTTTAAAATATCAAATAATTTCTTTTCCATTTTTATTTCCTCCTAAACAATTTGTATAGTTAATTAAATTACAATCATCAAAGTAATAATAGTAATAGTCACTATCCATACGAATCACCTCCTTGAAAATAAAAAGAGCAAGTCATCCATAAAGGACGACTTGCTCGTGGTACCACCTTTGTTTGTAATAATAGTTTATTACCTCTTATTGATAACGGATACTATCCGACTTAAAATCATCACTTGTAATTCATTATCTTAATTTTGTCTGTTTCCACCAACCACAAACTCTCTATAAATCATATTAAAATAATTACTTCGAATGAATCACTTTTTAATTAACTGATGCAATTATACTATATTTTATTAATTTTTGCAATTTATTCCACATAAATAACAATAAATTACAATTTTTATTTTTTTAGATACGTTTTGTATTCAATTTAAAACTACAGTTGAAATACACGTTTTTCCCTCATTTTATAAGCTTTTTTAAAAATTTTTTAATGTATCTAGAACGTATCTAAGACAATGGGCACTCCAAAAATCACTCAAAAAGTGGAAGTATAGAAAAAACTACAATCACTTATTTTATGCAGGCTTGCGGGCTTATTTACCAAAACATTGTTTATATTTTTTCCTGAGCCACATGGTAAAATATTAAAACAACTTAGTAATTTTTTCCTTTTAAATTGTTATTTTTTATTTTAATTTAATATTTTTTTGTTGAAATATTACAAGTTTTTATTCTACAACTTATCTAATAACTTATCTAAAAAAAATATATTTTTTCTTAATGCTATTGTTTCTATTTAAGAATAATTCTTTAGTTCCATGATATTCTTTAGATATCAGAATCTCGTCATCTTTAAAATATGATAATTTTTTTGTTCCAACGAATTTAAATCCAAGTTTTTCCATAATTCTCCATGATCCAGGATTTATTTCAGCTGCACTTGTTTTAATATCAGTTATTTCTACTTCATTAAACATAAAATCTAATATTGCAATGGCTGCTTCTGTTGCATAGCCTTTTCCCTGACAATTAGGATCTATAAACCATCCAACATCTCTTATATTTTCAGGTTCATTATCTTTTGGTTGACAAGTTATTTGACCTATAACTGTATTGGTTCCTTTAAGAAAAATACTCCAAGTATACTTTTGACTATCATCTTGTGCTTGGATGGATTCTATCTTCTTTTCATAAAATGGTTCTTGTCTTTTCCAATCGGACAATTGTTCTATAAAAATTTGTCTTGCTTTTTTTAAATCTTCTATATTATCCTTAGACAAATTATTTTTATCAAATATTCTATCTGGAGTAGGAAAATAATATTGATTGATATCTTCATTAATTAAAATTTTCCATAATCTATGTTGCTCCTCCATAGTAGGAATCCTCAATTCTAATCTATCAGTATATAAATTTTTAGAATTTATTTTATTCATTGTTATCACTTCCTTTTTAATTATATCATATACGCCCTATTTTACGGCTGATTTGGGTGAAAAAACTTATCTAAACGCATTTTTTGATACAAAATTACCTAAAAATTATAAGTAGCAAAAAGCTCACAAACCTTTTATTTATAAGGCTTTGCGGGCTTACTTACAACAACATTGTTTATATTTTTCATATTCATTTTCCACTTCATTTTTCCAATCTTCCATATACATTGTTATATTTTTAAAAATATCTTTCTCATTATCACTCAACACATTGCTGTCCAACAGGTATGTATTCTGGTCAAACAGTTCTGATATCTTCACTTTTACCTGAAACCTGGCATCCTGTATATTATCCGCCTTGACATCCGCAAAGCTTAAGAAAATTACAGGATAAGTCCCCTGTATCTGCCTGTATCTCTCATCCTCCCATACAGACAGTCCCTCAAATAAGTCTCCTCTGTCCGCATACCCGTTAGAAAAAAAGCAGTTGAGCATGCTCATGTTGAGTGTCTTGCCGAAACGGCGCGGGCGGGTTATAAGAGTAACTATATCCTGAGAGTCCCACCACTCCATGATAAGTGATGTCTTATCTATATAAAAACACTTACGCTGTCTAAGGTTGTCAAACCCCTGATTTCCGATACTTATCCTATATTCCATAATCCACCCGCCTTCGCATCATGTCCAAATATACATTTCTCCGACATTCCGTGTGTTATGTACATAATAGCACAATGTATCATCTTTAGCAATGTGTTTTTATAAACATCGGCAGCCTAGGCAAGCGGCACACCAACCGAAGTCACGAACACCTTATTATCATGCTCAGTGACCAGCTCACCCTTAAGCTCATCCGCTATGCTTTTTATAATTTCCAGTCCGAGTCCGTGCTCTGAGAATGCTCCGCTCCTTCTGTTCTCCACAATTCCGTTAAAGCTGTTCTCCTGTCTTATTACAAGGTAACCGAACTGCTCATTAACCTTCAGCGATATGAACGGCTTATGTTCCGCTGTGTTGCCTTCCGTTAATTCACGGCATGCCCTTATCGCATTGTCAATAAGGTTCGACAGCACAATGCACAGCCTTGCATTATCAATCGGCATGTTATCAGGGAAATCAAGGCGGCATTTCAGTTCTATTCCATACTCCTCACACAACTTCGCCTTGTCAGAGAGCAGTGCATCTGCAATCTTGTTGTTGCTGTACAAATATTTTACGGCAATCGTATCAACTATGCCCTGAAGCTGCTCATGCGCTACTTCTCCCTGACGGCTGACAAGCAGAACCGCCGCCTTATCGATATTCTCAAGTATATATGCCTTTGCTTCATTCGCCTTATTAATGTGCTCCTCAAGTTCACTTTTTCTGCTGTTCTGATTTGCAAGCTGTTCCTTTAAAATACGCGCTTTCACAAGCTCACTCTGCTTCCTTAAGTCCTGTTCTCCCGCCATAAACTGAATTATATTGAATATGAGCATACATGTAACACTTATAAGGCACACCAAAGCTGCATTGTAGTTCTCCGTATCATCCAATGTTATCCACAGTGTGCTCCACACAACAATAATTTCCACAAATGCTACGAGAAATATACTTCCGCTAAAACTGTCTTTAATCTTACCAATTTTTGCACACCATACTATCGTCACCACATATTCAATAAAAAATGCAAAAATTGAAAATCCTATTTTCCATACAGTCATTAACAGCATATCCTCAACAGTCAGGATAAGCTGGACATGATATACCGCAAACCCAATGACATAGAACACCGCCTCGCCCAAAATAAGGGACAGATACAGGAAGAAAGTGAATTGAAGTGCTGCGAACCTCTTATCCCTGATAAATAACTGTACCATGAAAACGCAGGCTAAAAACGCAAGAACAACATGCAGCTCATGCCCTATCAGCTCCGTATTCTGTAAAAACGTAAGAACCGACATACATAGTGTAAGAATAATTATATATGCTTTTTTATTTTTGATATTACACACCTTTGTATGAAAATAAAAAGTATATATTGCATTCGGAATATTTAACAACACATCAACTATGTCTTTAAGCTGCACTTCTATCATCCGTAGTTACCTGCCTTTATCGTATCTTTATATTCTCCTCACCATTGTACATATATATACTATTATCTGTTTTATGGTATATCGGCCATACTGTGTAATCAAAATAACTGTAAGAATTCCAGTCATTTATTTCATTCAGAACAGTCACATTATGTCCATCCATAATATTTTCACTATCAATAAAGTTATCATCAATACAATATATTCCATCATTCTTGCTGCTGTCATACATGAATCTCCCTGACAGCACCATATAGGTATAATCATATTTGTGTCCCGTGAACAAATCTCCCTCACCAAGCTTATGTATTCCTGTTCCATCTGTCTTTACTTCAATAACTGAGCCATCCGATGAATTTTCCAGATAAATCGCATCATTCTCAGGCGCAGCTGTGAATGCCGAAACATTACTCATATCTGCTTCGTAAAGCGTAGTTACAACCGGCTGTGACGTGTCTCCTTCAACCATATATATTCCATTATTATCTATATATACAACACTTCCATCATTCCATATATATCCGTTATACACGTCGTCTGCATTGGCAATTTTCTTGACTGAATATGAAGCTTTATCAAACACATATACTCCGTCCATCGCAGCCAAAATAGTCTTGTCAAATGTATCACAGCTGTATCCAAAAGCATAACCGGCATATATATATGGTACTAATAATCCATAATAATCAGAGCCTAATTCTGTCAGCTTCATATTGTCGGTATCAAGATAATACATATCGCTGTCCGTGATTATGAACATCTCATTTTCTTCTCTGTTTGCAATAATATAATATTTCTCATCAGATGAATATAGCGAATATGCCTCCTCATTTCTGAACAATAATATTCCCGAATCCTCTATGTTCTCATAAGCAGTTCGATTTAACCCCATGAACATAACTATATCGCCATTGTCATTTACTTCTATATATCCGCGCATTGCCTTATCCAAATACATTGATGTCTTAAACGATGTAAGCTTCTCCATCCCGTTTACATCATATATAATGTACTGAGATTCCTTACCTTCATCAGAAAGTGCTGCACTTATGGAAGCTTCCTTAATACCTGCATCCTGCTTTACATACACAATGTAATCACTATCAACTGTAAAATATGCTCTCATCACATCTGTATCAATATATATATTCGTATCATAATCTGCATTATATAAATACAAATCCATTCCTACACTATCTGTACCTGACGGTGTGCAATACAATACACTTCTTCCGTTGACCGAAATATCAACATTGGCTGACTCTCTATATAATGTATGGTTAAAACTGCAATTATCAGTAAGAAGAACAGGAGCAATTTTCTTATCAATATAGTACAACTCATACCCATTCTGTCCCTGCATTACATATATAGCTGCCATGCTATAATCTGCTTCATAATTGCCTACAAATATACTCTCATTAAAGATTACATCTTTTCTCGACTCAATTAATTCAGGATTGAAGCAATCTCCCTGCTTGTTGATAAATCCAACATCTTTTACATATGTAATCCAATCATTATCATCTGATATTGTATCCCAGCCTCCTGCTATGCTGCTGATTCCACTGTAAACCGGCTCAGTCATGCCATCAACAGTTGTATCCTCTTCTGTTGAACTCTCAGACTCCTTATTTTCATTCATTCCCTTCGTAGTTTCTTCTGTTGTTACATCAACCATTGTACTTTCCGTACTGTTATCATTATCCTTTACATCTGCCTTAGAACTGCATCCGCTAAGTGCAATAGCGGCAGATACACATATAATTCCTCTTAATAGTTGTCTTTTCATTATTTTTCTTTTTTTTTAATAATGTTATAGTCAGTTCATTAAATCCAAATTCACCACATTCTCTCCGTTGTACATACATACAGTGCCATCCGTCAATGAATATACCATCCATATTGAATTATATGTATATATCTCATAGACTTCCCTGTCATCTATAAGCCTGACCTCATCACAATTTGAATCGGCACTGTATATATGCTCTTCACCACGATAATCATCACCCAACAGTATATACTGCTTTGCATTCCTTTCGCTATTCATCGAAGACTCCACAGGTCATAATTTTCTTACTGCCATACGCGCTTTACTGTGACAAATTAATTTATTACTTATTTACCCCCAAGGAAATAATTATCGCTATCTCACTACCCTTGGCAAGTTTGCTTCCTGCACTCTCAGACTGACTTATCACATACCCCTCAGCAACACTCTCGCTATATTCGTAAGTAACTGAAATAACAAATGGACAATTCTTTAGCACATTTACGGCACTTTATTCATCCATATTTGTAACATCCGGGACTTCAACAACTTCGACTCCCTTTGATACTACAAGTGTAATGGTGCTGTCCTTAGTAACAGTACTTCCCGCTTCAAGAGATTGGCTTATAACAATCCCTTCCGCAACATAATCACTGTACTTTTCTTCTTTAGCAACATTCAGTCCCTGTTGGTTTAGTGTGCTCTCCGCTGATGTATACGGAATACCAGTAACATCCGGTACAGTTATCATCTCCTGCACATCACTTTCTCTGGCTATGCTTTCAATTGTTGCGTCATTAAATCTGTTATCCACCTCCTTAACATCTGCCTTAGAACTACATCCGCTAAGTGCAATAGTTGCAGATATACATATAATTCCTCTTAATAGTTGTCTTTTCATTATTTTTCCTCTTTTCGTTTTTATTCATAGTTGAAATGCGAGCTTATTATTCGCCTCAAATTACATGTTTCAGCCTAATATTGCTTTATATCGCACACTTTAGTATGAAAATAAAATGTATATAAAGCATTGGGTATATTTAAAATAATATCAAGCACATCATTCAATTCTACATTTATCATCTACGTACCTTTTCCGGTTCCTATTCAAATAAAAATTGCTAAATATTTTTACAATTTTCCATATTGATGAAATTATGTAATTCAAAAGTATTTTTTACCAAAAATTCTACATCAATCTGCTCAAAATCTAAATTGCGATAAGCCACTATCTGTTTCTTTTGAGAATTGACAATCAATGTTACCAATTCCCTATTAATATACTGTTGTCCCACATTTAACGGCACATCATTGACGCTTATTTCCGATAACAATTCGAATGGATGTACATATGCAATTCCTACTAGAGAACATGAATTAGGTAAATCTAAAAAACAATCAATTCTCTCCGGCTCTTTTCGCGGAACTACCTTCTCAATGACAATCAGCTTCCCTGATATAAATCCATTAAGACTTACCAGATGTTCGTTATAATTATCTGAGCCTTTCTCTCCCCATCCCAAATAGGAAAGTAATTGTTTCGTTGCCTCTGGAGTAAAAAGCAGCTTGGCTACTGAACTGTTTTTGCCTGAAATCTGTATACCCTTCATCTCAGGATAATAGGTCAGCAGTCTTTCCTTTATGCCTTCTTCGGTCTTTATTCTGTCAAACACACTTCCATAGTCAATGGATATACAATTAGGTGCTCCATACAATTTTCTGACATCCTGCATTTCACAGCTTTCCATATTGTATATTCTGTTTACATCCACTTCACACACACATGCATTTTCATATTCATAGCTTGCTCCAGCAAGCATGTCAGCCTTAGGCCAGTTGCGAAAACGATATACCTTATCTGCATTAAGAACACCATCATCAATCAGCTTTTGGATAACATCATTACTTTTTTGTCTGCCGATAACTGGTATACCAAAAATCCGTCCATCTTCCAGTCTGACCAAAATATGATACTGCTGTTCGGCACAATCCAACAGCCCTATTTTTCTCAGATAGACAGAAGTCGCATCTTCCTGAACCGATGCCTCATTTTTCCTGCAATGAGGGCAGGTTGAGGATATGTCTGCATCATAATAATGTCCTTCTGCGCATTGTACTAATTTCATAGTTTTCCTCTTTTCTCAACCCATTATTTTTTACTTTAGTCCAATTCCGGCATATCTATATTTATTACTTTTTCTCCGTTATACATGCACACCATGCCATCTGTCACCATATATACTGTCCATAGAGAATTATCACAATATGTATGTTTAATTGCTCTATTCTCAATCAACTTAACTTCCCTCACATCAGAATCCACACTGTACAAATGCCCTTCATCATTATAATTATATGCCATCAGAGTATACTGACTAGCGGATGGAATATAGCCAATACTGCCAATGTCCAGATCATCTATTAATTCTCCTGATACTTTATGCAATATATTCCCATTCTTATCGATTGCATAAAAAATATAGTCTTCATTCTCTTCTACCGTAAACCATATATTATCATCTGTTGGCTGATATGCTGAAATGTCATACATAATATCCTCTATTATTCCTTCAGACGTACTAAAAAGCGTTGTTATCAACGGTTTATTACTGAGATTTTCGACTCTGCATATTTTACTTTTATCAAATGCAATAAGCATATCCGAATCCGAATAATCAATGACTATTATTTCGCCTGAATGCCAATCCATACTTAATACTTTTTCAAGCTTTAATTCTGCTTTATTCCATAGATATACTCCATCTTCTGAAGCAAATACCATCTTATCAAGTGAATCTATGTTATACAGAAAATTTCTCCGTTTACTTAATATTGGAATACTGATTCTATAATCTTCTCCCAATTCAACATTTTTCATATTATCAATGTCATAATAGTAAATATTATTATTCTTTATCACGAACATATCATTCAATTCCTTGTTAGTGACAATACCATAAGAATCACTATCAAAATTAAGCAATACTTGCAGCTTATCATTTCTTATAAGATATACCGCGTGTGCATAATAACCGGTTCCCGGCATTCCATTGAAAATCAGAATATCTCCGTTATCTTTAATAGCCCACAATCCGGTAAAATCTATATTATCTCCATAGTCGGCCTCAGCATATGTCTTACTCTCATTCATAGTTTTCAAGTCAACTATTGTAAATTTCTTATTATTCGTGTTTCCATTATCAACATAATCCTGTGGCATTTTGCAATACACAAGATGTTTTCCATCCAATGTAAATTTAGCATCCTGTATATCAGTAGCAATAATGGTATCT
>ERZ859923.981-NODE-981-length-13524-cov-2.581780_pt1 | contig 13524 bp, 10 predicted proteins | sample MGYA00510116_ERZ859923 | MGnify/ENA primary metagenome ERZ859923 (study PRJEB30046, sample SAMN00715168) | human gut metagenome | study: EMG produced TPA metagenomics assembly of the A metagenome-wide association study of gut microbiota in type 2... | reverse complement strand
ACCGTCTGTCTTATCCAGCTTTTTCTGCATAAATTTTGGAAGAGTACCTGTATGTACCATTTTATACATGAAAGGCACTACCATGGATGCCTGAATTTTTGCCACAAGATTACCTGCTTCATCCATATCGCTGCTCCCAATGATGCCATGTTCTATATGAATTCTTTTTCGCTGAATCAAAAGAGATACAAAACTTCCACCAAGAGAACACCCATACGCTGCTTTAATTCTTCCACAATACTTTTTCTTGATTTCCTGCTCAATCTTTTCGCATTCATCTTCCATTGAATAAAATTCTGTTTTCTCATTTGGATCAAATCCATCATAAGAAACTGTTATCGTGTAAAAATAAGAATGTAATCCATCCAGTACATGATCAAAGCTGCTATACAGACAACAGGTACCAGGAAATAAAAATATCACTGGTTTACTACTGTCTCCACTTTCATAAAATTTCATAGCTGGCCTCCTTTAGGCTTTTCTCACAGTCCTCTTTTAGATTGTTCTGTATATCGCACATGTATTAGTTTCGTCTAACTACATATTACTAAAAAACCGTGCGCAATGCAAGACTGTAATATCGCACGGTTTCTTTTTCATGTTTTTCTTTTTCCGCTGTATTTTTCCTCTGTACGTTTAGATATATAGATGTATGAAAACACAAGAGCAAGTTATCAGAAATTGAAACTGGAAGTTGTATTTGTATGTATCACTTCTCGCAACAAAAATATACCATAGATCCATCAACATGGATATCAGCTTTTTTATATAGTGTTTGAAGGATGTTTTACGTTCCATCATTTCTTACTTTTACAGCCCAAACCTCATCCTACTTTGTACATAATCCCTACGGCTGACAGTTTCAAAAAATATGGATTGGTGACAAGAAATCATTTTCGCTGACAAAATCAGTTCTCCATGACACATTTCGGTGACAAATTTGTCACCGAAAATGCTGTTTTTGCATGAAAAAAGTAGCAATGACCTTTCTCATGTCATTGCTGCTTTATTTCAATGTTCCCTGGGGGAATCGAACCCTCAACTGCCCCTTAGGAGTTCGAGTCACCTCTGTTTCCACATATCAACTGATGTTAACCAAAGTCAGTATTTATCAGGAAAGTAGGCACTTAATTGGAAATCCTTGTCAATATAAATAAACTGAAATCAACCTATTTTTGATACTCTCTGTTAGCAGTTTGTTAGAAATGCTAACGCGTGGGATTAACCACTGTGTGCATCAAAATCCATAAACATGACCATCATTCCCCTTGTTGCTCTCGGTAATGATTGATCAATATTTCTATTAGATTACTTACATTATATCGTGTGGTAGGTCGGTTGTCGATTGTTTTTTGACCTTTTTTGCTGATATAAATAAAACTCTCCATACCTTGTTTTGAATTCAGTACCTTATTGGCGTGGTAAGTTTTAGTAAGATGCTTTAGCTTATCTGTTACTCATAACTTTACCTACTCCAAATCCTTCTCAAATTCTGTTCTTATAACAAAACCTTAAGCACAACAAGATCAGTAAGGTTCTGCTTCTTCTATTCATTCATAAAAAAACGGCTCCCAGTACATATTAGTAGGTTATCCTCCCCTCTAATATGTACTTTTAGCCTCAAAAAGCTGATTACAAAAACCGTATTCTAGAATTATTTAATTACAAAAGAATTTATCTTCTTCTCAACTTAATATTCCCAAATACCTTTCTAATGATATCCTCTTCTTTTCCTCTTTTTTCAAAAACCCTCTGTCTATCATCAACTTCTTGCATTACCCATTCATCTCCTTCTTGAAAACAACTAATTGTTTCAACTCTATTTGAAGGTTTACCAAGCGATACCCCCATCGCATCTAAATTCATATTTTTTGTTTCTTCTAATAGTTCTTTGAACGTCATATGATTCCCTCCTAATATTCAACACCAATTCTCTTCAACATATACTCAGGTAAAGCAGTATTAAACTGATCTGCACCTCCTTCACATATTGTATCACCATTAGTATCCTCCATTGGTTTTGCATATCCATGCACGCCATAAGCTGTAAAATCTTTATCATCTATACCCAACTCATCTCGTACGTCTGCAAATTCAGTATCTTGCAACTGCTTATACTTATCTGATAAAGCTTCAAGTTCATCAACATCTAAATGATCTATATTAGTTCCTCTTTCAGCATTAATATCATCTATCATATTATTCAGCGACTCTAACGAGGCAGCTGGATTAGATTCATAATCTCTTATTGCATCAATTGTATTACAATAACGATCATTATCAAAATGAACTTCTCTATCTTTCTCGGGAACATACTCTTTTGGCAAAGCTCGCTCATCTAAAGAAGGAACATGTCCATCTGCTGCCTCACAAGTATAATTATACCCACCTTCACCACCATACCTATAAGCAGTTTCTGGCAACCCAGTCGCATCTTCACCTCGTTCTAACGGTTTAATCACTTTGTCGTAATCCAATCCCATCTTGTCTGGGAAATCAATATTTAGCGGAGGCCAAGGATTATCATCAGTTCTCTCAGTCCAATCACTATTCTCAGGATTATTTAATGCTCGAACATCTGACGGTACATCAACGCTTTTCTTCTTATCTTCCGGACTTAAATCGCTATTATTAAGTTTTTCAACACAACCTTTAGCAGCTTCAACTTTTTCTTGATTTGATAATTGCGAATCAGAATACAACTTATTTAATTCATCATTAAACTCTCCAATATCTTTATATCCTTTGATGTTTTCCGGATTATCTGGACCATTTGGACCGTTCGGGATATCTGGAGTGTTTAGACCGCCTCCGTCAGATTCATCAGCTCCATCAGAACTACTTTCTCCGTCAGCTTTACTATATAGCGTATTCATATCACTATCAGCCTCTGAATTATTAGTCGTTACTCCATCTAAATTTTCGGTATCTTCTTCTCCTTCCGGATTCTCTGACTCTTCACCATCCTCTGGATTTTCGGTATCTTCCTCTCCCTCTGAATTCTCTGACTCTTCACCATCCTCTGGATTTTCGGTATCTTCCTCTCCTTCTAGATTCTCTGACTCTTCACCATCCTCTGGATTTTCGGTATCTTCCTCTCCTTCTGGATTCTCTGACTCTTCACCATCCTCCGGATTCTCGGTTTCTTCTTCCGGAGTCTCTAACTCTTCACCATCCTCTGGATTTTCGGTTTCTTTTTCCGGAGTCTCTGACTCTTCACCACCCTCTGGATTTTCAGTTTCTTTCTCTCCTTCTGGACTCTCTGATTCTTCTTCACCATCATCTTCTATCGAATCTTCTGAATCAAGAGGATCTTGTTCGTTATTGTCGTCCTCTTCAACTAAATCATCAGTATCATCTGAATCAATTGAATCTTCTGCGTCTAATGAATCTTGGATATCTCCTTCTGTCGAGTCCTGATTATCATCTAAATCCTCAGCGTCCTCTATTTCGTCATCATTATCAAGCGAATCAACAGTTTCATTATTGTCTTCACCCATTTCATCAGCTCCCGATGGATCTGACTCAATAGTATCTTGATTGTCTAGCTGCTGTTCCGGAGCTACATTATCTGATTCTGGAGGTTGTTCAGTATTTGGATCATCTTCAATATTGTCTTCTTTATCTAACTGTGATGATTCATCTTCAGCCGATTCAGTAGCATCATCTTTTCCTTCTATCTGCTTTCTTTCACCTTCATTATCAATTGTCGAATTACCCTCAAGTTCTTCTCCGCTTCTCTGATGTTCCGCTTGATTTATCTCGTTTTGTTCATTGTTTGCTTGATTTATTTCTTGATTTTGTACTTCACTATTAGAACCGCCTTCTATTCCCATCGTAGCTCCTTTCACACTTCTTATGTTTATAGCCAATTAGTAATTCCCGTTGCTTCTAATGCCGTTAAGACAGCCGCTGTCATCAAAATAAACGCCCAAAATCTATCTCCTTTATTTCGAGCAATGGCCAATACTCCACAAACAACGGTTGCAATAGCTACTGGCACGCAAAGAACTGGTGATAGTGCCGCACAGAAAATACACGCAACAGCCAAAATTGCTGTTAAACTGAGCATTCCATGCGCATTCTCTCTTTTTTTAAATGTACTTTCTACCAATACATTACATGTAGTTGAACAACCGCCTTCTTTTGCGATACAAGTTAATGTACAATTACCAATTCCAGTTGCTCTAATTACAGTTTGTCCATCGTCTAATTTATCCACAATTGCCACTGACTTATCACTTGATTTCCATTCATATGAAGAATCAAAACAATTATTGGGTTCAACCAAAACCGAAATAGACTCTGTTTGACCAACATATAAATGACTTTGTGTAACAGTGGATACAATATTCCTTATATTAGGCAAAACTTTTACTGAAATACTTGAAGATGCTTTGGTTGTTGTTGCAGTGATTGTTGCAACACCATCCTTTAATGCTGTAATAACCCCATCCTGACTTACCCTTATTACATCCGCATTATCAACAGACCATTCAACTGAGTTTATATCTTCCGCATCTTCTGGAATCAATGCAATATTTACTTCTTGTTTTCTTCCGATTCCCATTTTTCCTGCAAACAAACTCAATTCAATCTTCTTAACAAAATTGTCTTGATATGTTTTAACACATTTTCTGACAAATGGAATATTTTCTTCTGCTCTATAAATATCAATATTTGTTGTCCCAGGCATTAAAGCTGTAATCGATAATCCATCTATACTGATTATGCTTTCATTCTGAGCAACTATTCTTAAATTAGGCAACTCCGTTCCCTCGGGAATCATTTCTACACCAAGAGTAATTGAGTGACCCACCTCAATTTCTGGTAATTCTGAAATTGCTAAAAATGGATCTATTTCTGTCGCAAGATTTAATGTTTTCTTATCCTCGTCATTCATCGTGTCCATAACATTTTTCAATAACTCAGATATCTTTACTATAATAGGTGTTTTTACAAATCTATCAATAATACAATTTACAACTTTATCCAAATCTGATTCACAGATTTCCCATATATATTTCTGACTTCCAATAGCAGTAACAACACTTTTATCTGATATCAATAATATAATGGAACCTTCTAACATGGCGCTTAGTTGATTTTTTACTTCTTTTTCTTTTGTAACAATCAATTTTGCATCCTCGAGTGTTACAGATTTAACCATAGTTGTATCTAACGATAACTGAACATCTGTATAAACCGGAAGCTTAAATGCTTCTAAAGAATAATTAACGGCGTATTTTGATGCAAGTTTTCTAATTAAATCAAATCTTTCGCTTGTTGATGTATTCACTTGAAAAGAAGCTGTTCTATACTCTTTACAAGAATCAAAATCATTCTGCATCCCTTCAAGAAATAACGCTTCAAAAGATTCTGAAACTACCTCTAAGCAATAGTCATCATTGATTTCCCTTTCAGCTGCTTCCAACAATTTTGATACCCAGCTTAAAAATGGTTCCTTCATATAGTTATTTAATTCACTATATGGTGACAATGGTTTATCATCTAATGATGCAATATTAATATCTTTATATGGGTTTAATTTTAATTTCAGTGTATTCACACCACAGCCCTCCTAGTATAAAATTCGTTTTACTTCAAAATAATCTATTCCATTTTGTTCTAGTTCCTGTGCATGAATTAAGTATTTGAGAATAGTATTATTAAAATTATCCGGCAAGTCTACATACTTAGTAAGTTCACTTCTAAAACGTGATTTCCACTTTACTACGCTTGACTTGTCATATTTTTCATCTTCTACTTCTGACTTCTTTATTGTTGTTTCAATAATGTCAAAAAGATTTTTTGTTCCAGAAACATTTAATAGTGTCTCACAGAAGAAATCTATATCTCTTCCTTTCTGCAATCGACTTATTACATATCTCATACAACAGCGAATTTCTTCTTTTTTATATGTAACGGCGTCAACACTATCAATTACAGCCATCATCCTATCCATATTCATTGTTTTGTCAACAATATACTGTTGCATCAGTTCTTGAATAACAGCACCCTTCAATTTCTTTAATGAACTATATTCTGCAACTGGGATCTTTTTCTCATACTGATTTGAAAAAGCATCTATGTGTGTCAATACAGCTTCAAGCCAATTATTTTGCATTACAACAGCAATACCTGTTCCAAGCTTTGACATTTCTCTTACTTGTTCTTCATTTAATCCGGCTGCATTTCCAACGGCTTCACAATCTCCCTTTTCAGGCAACCGCATCAATATCTTTGTATTAGTATTTTTAATAGCTGCAATATCAACAGCTGTTGGAGACTGATCAACAATGATAAATCCTTCTCCGTATGTTCTCATTTCTGCAATACTATTACAAATCATTTCAACTGACTTACCAATCACATTACTTCCTGCTGCACCTGGTGTTGTACGTTTCAATAGATTATGTGCCTCTTCTAATACTGTGATATGTCTCAATACAGAATTTGCTTGATTTGCATTTGCCATTCTGTATTCAGATAACTTCAATACCAAAATACCCATTATAAGCGATTTAGTCTCTGATGAACCAACCCTACTTAAATCAACAATAGTATTTTGATCAAACATTACTTCATCTGGGATGTCATAACTGTCACAGAAAATCTGTCCCGAAATACCATTTGTCAAAGAAGTTACTCTTGTAACCAATGCTCCAATATAGTCACCCTTTGTATCAGAAGAATAACCAGAATTATTAATAACATTAGGTAATGTTCTCATCAAATCATGAAAGGTTGGATACGTTGGTTCCCCAGCTCTCATATAAACAGAGTTTAATAAATCCCAACCTTTTTCAATATAAATCTTTTCCACTGCGTCCTTCAAAATAGCCGGCATCGCGGCATACATTTCCCAACATGCATTAAAAATCTCTATCAGTCTGTCCAAATGCTCTAGAATATGTATATTTTTGTCAAAACGGAATGGATTAAGTTTTAGCATTTGACCCATTAACGGATTAGTTGTAAATATGTTTATTCCTTCAACTGCTCCAAATGCCTCTTTATACTCACCCTTTGCTGGTTCGACAACTAAAAATGGTATATCGTTTTGAATAAACTTTTCTAACAATCCATATGTCGTATTAGATTTACCAGAACCTGTTGAGCCCGTGATAAAGCAATGAGAAGTAAAACTGTTTAAATCTAATCTAACAATACTGTCCTCAGTATTCCCCATATGATAAACCTTTCCTAACTGTATTTTCTTCTGGTCAGGTTTTTCATTTTGAATAAAAACATTTCTACCAAACTCTGCAATACTACTTACCGTCAATCCAGTTACTGATTTATGAGGCAATCCCATAAGCAATGGTAGTTCTTTTCCACTAATGAAATTGCCTGGAGTAACATATTGCATTTCATATCCCATCTCCGGTGCTATCTCAACTAACGGATGTTGTCCATACTGAATATACTCCAACACACGCTCTGTATTTTTTGGAGTTTTGATTCCCCACACATTTACAAAAGAATTCTCAACATCAGTCTCATCTCCAAGCATTAATGCCTTATATGCATTGGCGGCTACTACTGATGTTTGAATATCATCTGCTATAAAATAACCTGCGCATTCCCATACACCAAAGGCTTCACACGCTTTTATTCTTTCCAACTGCTCATCAATTTTATCTAGTAAAACAGAAACAGATTTATTCTGATGCTCAACAGTTAATGTTCTTGTATTTCCTCTTGTTTCCGTATCTGATTGGTTTGTTCCCGAACCAGTTGTATCTGCAGTTCCTTCAGTTACAGATTTTGACCACGAGGAACCTGATGAATATCCGCTTGTTGTACTATTAGTGGTTCCAGAATTAATGCTAAATCCCCCGCCTCCAATACTACTTCCACTGTTTGTACCATGTGTACGTGATGAACTTGTGCTAGAGTTCTTACCTGTAGTATTTGATATGCTATTATTCACAGAGTGAGAAAAGTTTTCAAACATACCACTAGTTACTGCTTTACTATAGTTTTCTCCATACGCTAATGATGTTTTAACAAATGGAGACAATGAAGAATACAGTTCTTCAAATCCCCTCTTTCTCATTTCCAGATCATCTTTGGGAACTGGTTTAGCTATAAAAACAGCGGTAAACTTTTCTCCTTGCATTGTATCAATAAATTTTTCAATTCCTTGTACAAATTTATCTTTATCTTCATCTCTCATTGAAGGAATTACTGTAACACAGGATACATTACGAGATGTATTGTAATTATCTGTTTTTGCTACAGTTGCCATCACTTCAGCAATTTCTCCATTTTTCATACTTCTAAGTGTACTACCGGGAAAGTTGCCAACAAAACTCTTTTCTAAAATCTTACTTGCAGTTGCCGCATTATCAACCGAGCGAATACCGATATAAAATGTTACTTCTCTACCATTTCCATTAATCACAAGCAGCGCTGAACTGTCAACATTTTGCAACGCACTATAAACACTAATTAATTTATCATTTATATTTTCTGTTTTATCATAAACCAATTTGATGATTTGAAATAATCGAATCGAATTAGTAGTTTTTTCATAGTCATCTAATGGAACAATATTCTGTTCCGAAATATTAATTAAATAATTCTTATTAATGAATCTATCCGCTGTTATCAGACCGTTATTCAATAACTGTAATTGTTTCTGTTCCTGTACTGAGACTATTGCTGTATTATCCAAAGCCAATCTCCTCCTAAAAAAATAGCCAGGAATATGTAATCAAACACACTCCTGGCAAATAATCTTTTTATTTTGCTCCGTAAGTAGCTCTATATGTTGCACCTAACTCCTGAAGCTTTGCAATTCTGTCATCTTTATCTGGATGACTACTTGCTAAGTTTGCAAAAAGACCTTTTGCATGAGAGCCGCTAATTGAATCTAAAAGAATGCACAATTCATTTCCATATCCGAGATTAAATGAAAATTCATCTGCTTCATACTCATTAGCACGGCTAGCCTTCATAACAAGAAGAACACCTATCTTTGTCCATACCCATGTAAGACCCGCAACAATTGCAGTAATCATTGCATGATAAATAGCATTTAAAATTGCTGCAACAGCACCTTCTGATCCGCCCATAAAAATGGTACATAAACCAAATACAAGATGGAATAAATCAATAACCAATCTAATTCCTAAAATAAAAGCTGAAACAATTAGATTTCCTACAGATACTACAAGGATTAAATCCGTATCTTTATGTGCAAGATGTCCAAACTCATGACCAAGCGTTGCCTTAATCTGGCTCTCTGGCATATGTAACATTCCCTCTGTAACACAGATTGTCTTTCTTCCAGTTGCAAACGCATTAGGATCCTCATCTGTATTCATATATAGCTGAACATCATCCGGAATAGAAGGATCAAGTTTTTTTGCTTTATCATATACCTCTCTAAAAATCGGTTCAATGAAATTAATCTGCTCAACTCTTTTAATTTTCTTGCATCCTGTTTGGAGTCTTAAAATCCATTCTCCAATCGGTGAAAGTGCTATTACTAATGATATTGCATATAAAACAATTCCTATTAATAATGCCTGCCAGAAAGGCATTGTTCCTCCCCCAAACAAAAAGCTAACAATTCCTGCAATGACAAAAATATTCAATACCAGATATATAAGCACTGGTATGTTAGATTTTCGTGTCATACGTTTAATAAAATCCACAAGGTACATAAATTATCCTCCTAAGTAATTCGTATTATTAATAATTAAACCCACATCCAAGTTTAATCTATATCAGTAATTATTATATCCTCTTAACCCGACTACTTCAAGTATTTATTAAAATTTTATGAATAATTATTAACATTGAATAAACCAATTCCCGCCAACTTTCCGACACACCCCAGCTAGATACACAACCAGAAGTTATTCACCTTCTGCCTCTTTTTCTATCGGCTATTCAATTCACAAAAAATAGGCAGAAGATTAACCTTCCGCCATTCTCAATACATATATTTATACTGTTACACCCTTTGCCAGTCCTGCCAGCAAAGCTGCCATTTCCGGATTGTTCAGCACCTTCATAAGTGCCTCTGCATCAATTCCATCCGGCACTTCGATTTTCTTCTTTCCTGTATCTGTCCGCTTCATATCCGGATTCAGATTTTCTTTCTTATAAAATGCATCCTCGATCAGCTGTGCATTTTTCTTACGGTCTTCATCCAGAATATGTCCATACACTTCTGTTACCATATCTGCCTGTGCATGTCCTGAATCTCCCTGCACTGCTTTGATATCTCCTCCGCTCAGTTTCAGTTTATACGTTACACTCGTATGACGCAGACTGTGAAATACCACATCCGGCAGACCTTCTCTGTCTATGACTTCCTGCATTTTGTCTCGCAGATAGCTCTCACCGAGAGGCTGTCCATAGGACGTTGCCAGAACCAGATTGTAATTTTCATACATATCTCCAAGTGCTTCTATTGTTTCCTTCTGCTCTTCCCGCAGCTCCGCAAGAAGAATAGCCACGGATGAAGGAATATATACTTTTCTGATACTGCTGTCTGTCTTCGGTGCTTTTAACACTCTGACAGTAATCTCTGTAACGGAGCCATGTGCCTTTGTTGTATTCAGTTCCATCTTTCTGCGTCTTCATTGATTTAAGAAATCCCCTTACTGTTTCAAGAGTACATTCATGCAATGAATTGATATCTGTCTCTTTAAGCATGTAATTTAGGAAGTGGCAAATAGCATATGCCTTAGCTGATAATGTCTTTCCATTCAGAAGCTCACTCTTAACCAGATGACAAAGGTATCGTTCTAACCCTGTGTAAAGGATAGGGATATCTGTTTCTTCTTCGTACAACACGATACAAGGATACTTCTGAAGTTCTCCATCTTCTCCTTCTACCTGTACAGCTCTATTCATGAAACAACACTTCTGTCTATATTCTTTTACATCACTATTAGGGAATTGAATAACATTGTTCATAGGTATCTATCTCCATAAAATAAACTTTATTTATCGTCTATATATATTATACCGTCTATTTTATGTTGTATCAACTTTATTTTCCTATCACTTGTAAATACTACATTTATTAATGTAATGTATAATGTTTATATATTTTTAGTTACATTCAACTCCTCCTTTTGTTGTAAAAAAATAGCACCTTAACCTTTTGGCTAAAATGCTGTGTAAAATTGATTATTAAATTGTCTGTGAATCAGACAAATTGGAATTTTCACATAACCTCAAATTAATAATTGTAATAATCTGCTTTTCCAATGCCTATAGATGCCCCATAATTTGCATTCATCAGGTCTTCATCAATGCACATAGCTCATCTGATAATAGTTCACTCAATACAGATTTATGTTCCAATAATTGTTCTGTATCACCAATGATAATTTTAGAGAATTTTGTTTCTCCAGCTTTTCTTCGTAATACTAAGTCCAATTTCTTTGCTTTTGATGAATTCAATTCATTCCCTTTTAGCAATGTCATAGGTTTTGCGTTGCCAGCAACAATAAATCCTAAAGTTGCACTGACATTACCTGCTGCTAATGAGCATCGTATTCTATTCTTTTCAAAATCTTCTTCAACCGAAGTTCCTACAGAAAACATACTCATGATTGCCGGTAAGGAATTAATTTTTCTTCTTACAGAACCCTTAACTTCTTTTTCATTCTGTCCATTTTTGCAAAAATCAAAATCACTTTCTTGTAAAGAGCCACTATAACACTTCTCAAAAAACGATAATGCATCTAAATCCGTATGTAAGCCAGTAAGATGAAGATAATTGTCCTCATGCGCACTGATTATATAATATTCACTCTTTTCAAATGCTTTAGAACAGAGCAAATATTCATATTCAACATAATATTTCTTATATAAATAAGCACTGTGGATTACTGTTTCTTTCACACGTTGTGTAAAACTCTTTTGTTCTTCCATTAAACCTCCATATAGTAAAGTAGAAGGATGACTTCGCAGCCATCCTTCTACTAATTTTTCACAGTTTATTCTGCAATGGGAATGGGTTTTCGGTCTCCATCCCGACCACTGGAACAGGTTTAAGGTCTCTGTTCCGACCTTATAAGTATCTCTTTTTGTACCTTAATTATACACTGCAACTTTGAAATAGTCAAAGAAAATTTATTCTTCTTCACTCAATTAAGTAATGATAGTGTTTCTATGCTTTATTATATGCACAAATGCATCGAATGCTGTTACAATCGCTGGTATCTTCACTAATCCCACAATGCCAGCTGCATGTAATCTACGATGCCCGGATATCATTTCATAATCTGTTCATCATCATACTTGCCAGAGAATACTCCATATCATCCGGTTCCGGATATTCAAGACTGATTGTCATACTTCCCTGCGGATCTGCATCAATCAAAAGAACCTTCTTGCCTGACTGTGCCAGGCCAATGCCTAAATTCACGCACGATACTGTCTTACCTACACCGCCTTTTTGGTTTGATACTGCAATTACTCTACACATAATCATGTCCTCCCTATTCGTTCCAATTATTATTCATCCATATTTTCAATATTTCTAATATCTCTCTCCGCATCTGTTCTGCTGTATAGCTTGTTGGAAAAAATCTGTGAAGCTGCTCATTCTTGAAGACAACACGATCAATGTCTTTCTGTTTGATTTCACTTAGGATATCTTCCATATCCTGTACCGTCAGTTTTCCTTCCGTACTAAGCTTCTTTATCCGAAGTGCTTGTGATAATGAAGGCGTACACTGTGCAAACTCCATTGCATCCAACATTTCCTTCTGTTCCTTCTTATTCAGGTACGACAGCTGTACAGCCGGCGTAAATCCCATGCTTCCGTCATCCACCTTTTCCAGCATCTCCGGTATCAGATCTGTTATCTTGATATACCTCTGAACTTGCTTTGGACTGTCTCCTCATTCTTCACCAATCAGCTCAATGCTCTTCTTGCCTAAATTGTGGTCTACCTGACCACATTTTCTTCTCCCAGCTCTTCTTTTGATTACTTCGTATTTCATCTTGTAGGCAAATACCTTTTCACTAGGGCTGATCATTTCCCGCTGTAAATTTGAATCAACCATTGAAACTACTGCATCATCATCCTTAAGCACCCTAATGATCACTGGCACCTTCCGATATCCAATCTTCTCAGCAGCAAATTTTCTTCTATGCCCTGATATGATTTCATAGGTACCATCTTTTCTCGGTCTTACAATCAGCGGATTAAGAATCCCATACTTTTTCACGCTTTCCTGCAATTCAATCATCTGACTGTCTGCCTTCACCTTGAATGGATGATTTTCAAAAGATCTCAGTCTCTCCATTTCGATTTCAACAAGCTTTTCCTCTGTTACAGCTAATTCTTTCTTTTCTACCATCGGCAACTTCCTTTCACTGAACACACTCGCTCACGAAAAAAAGCCCGTCCAGAATAGATTTTTTTCATCTAATCTGAACGGACTTATCCGACAGGCCTTTTACCGGCATGGCTATAGTGTTTTACTTTCCATCATTTCTTACTTTTACAGCCCAAACCTCATCCTACTTTGTACATAATCC
>ERZ859923.972-NODE-972-length-13587-cov-2.377254_pt1 | contig 13587 bp, 10 predicted proteins | sample MGYA00510116_ERZ859923 | MGnify/ENA primary metagenome ERZ859923 (study PRJEB30046, sample SAMN00715168) | human gut metagenome | study: EMG produced TPA metagenomics assembly of the A metagenome-wide association study of gut microbiota in type 2... | reverse complement strand
CGGCGGTTTCGGCGGTTTCACAGGCGGCTTCAGCGGCGGCGACGGCATAGACCTCGGCGATATATTCGACAACATTTTCGGCGGCGGCTTCAGCGGAGGTTCGCGCTCCAATCCGAACGCGCCGCGCAGAGGCTCTGATATCGTCGTATCGCTTAATATAAAATTCATGGAGGCCTGCAAGGGCATAGTCCGCGACATCGAGATCAACCGCGTTGAGACCTGCCCGGACTGCAACGGCTCCGGCGCAAAGGCTGGCACCCAGGCAAAGACCTGCCCGGACTGCCACGGTTCCGGTAAGATAAACGTACGCCAGCAGACCGTGTTCGGCACGATGCAGTCCACAAGGGTCTGCACGAAGTGCGGCGGCAAGGGCAAGGTCATCGACACTCCGTGTCCGACCTGCTCCGGCAACGGCGTGACACAGAAGAAGGTCAAGATCTCGGTAAATATCCCGGCTGGTATCGCAGACGGTCAGACCATCAGGCTCACCGGCAAGGGCAACGCAGGCGCTAACGGCGGCCCACGCGGCGACCTCAAGGTGCGCGTTTCCGTGCTTTCCGACAGGGTGTTCGAACGTGACGGCGACAACATCATAATTGAAGTTCCGCTGACCTACACGCAGGCGGCGCTCGGCGCGGAAGTAGACATCCCGACCATCGACGGCCCGATGAAGTACACTATCCCGGCTGGAACTCAGCCCGGAAAGGTATTCACCATCAAGGGCAAGGGCGTTCAGCACGTACAGCGCGGCGGCCGCGGAGACCAGCTCGTCAAGGTGTCCATCGAGGTTCCGACCAACCTCAGCAAGAAGCAGAAAGACGCTCTTCAGGCGTTCGAAAGCACCCTTGAGGATAAGAACTACTCAAGGCGCGCGAGCTTCTTCGACAAGCTGAAAGATTTGTTCAAGTAAATAATGGCTTCAAGAGCCGCTCCGGACGCCGGGGCGGTTCTTTTTTCTTCGTTTTTCTCAATTTTTCGCCGGAATGCGCAGATTTTTCGTCAGAATTATGGGGTTTACCTCTTGAAATGCGCGTGAGTTTGTGGTAAAATATAATCTGAGTTATTATGTACAGGTAGTCTTGAGTAAACTGTACTCAGAAAGGACGCACTTTACTGTGCGCATGGTGGAAAATATGGCTAAAATGAAGATAGCGGTACTGTTCGGCGGAGCTTCAAGCGAGCACGAGGTCTCCCTGGTGTCGGCGTATTCTGTGCTGACGAATATTCCCAAGGATAAGTACGACGTGATGTGCATAGGCATCACGAAGAAGGGTCACTGGCTCTGCTACCCCGGCGAGTACGAGGATATCAGGACCGGCGAGTGGGAGAACAACCCCGATAACTGCACCGCTGTGATAAGTCCGGATACAGTCAGCAAGGGAGTTATACTCCTCGGCGCGGACGACAAGTGCTACATACGCCGCCTTGACGCGGTGTTCCCGGTGCTGCACGGAAGATTCGGCGAGGACGGCACCGTGCAGGCGCTGTGCGCACTCGCGGGGCTTCCCTGCGTAGGCTGCGACATGACCAGCAGCGCCGACTGCATGGATAAGGCTATTACTCACACTATCCTCGACGCGGCTGGTATCCGCACCGCTCCCTACTGCTACATCACCAGGGATTCCCTGCATGATATGGACGGCGCATGCGATACTATAGAAAAGAAGCTCGGCGGCTATCCCATGTTCGTAAAGCCCGCCTGCGCAGGCTCCTCCGTTGGAGTGAGCCGCGCCGCTGACCGCGAGGCTCTCAAGAACGGCATCAAGATAGCGTTTGCACACGGTGAAAAAGTGGTGATCGAAGCTGAGATAATCGGCAAGGAAGTCGAGTGCGCGGTACTCGGCAACGGAACCGACCTCATCGCGTCCATTCCGGGGCAGATAACCCCCGCCGAGGAGTTCTACGACTACGACGCAAAATACAAGCTGGGAACCTCCGTTCTGGATATTCCGGCGAAGATATCCCCGGAAATGACCGAGGAGCTCCGTGAGACCGCAAAGAAGGCGTTCATCGCGATGGGGTGCAGCGGATTCTCCCGCGTGGATTTCTTCGCGACAGAGAACGGTCTGGTGCTCAACGAGATAAACACTATCCCCGGATTCACGCCGATAAGCATGTACCCCAAGCTGATGGCGAACATGGGAATTGAATACGGAGAACTGCTCGACAGGCTCATTGAGCTTGCGGTGGAGAGAAATTCTGAAAACTAAGGCTGGAGTGATAAAATTGGCAGATAATGCAAAGATAAAGCTCATATTAAAGCAGACCGCGGACGGCAGCACGGACAGCTCCGAGCTGTTCACACGCGGGGAATTCCGGGAGCACGGCGGCAGCTTCTTCATCGACTACGACGAGAGCGAAGCCACCGGCTACGCAGGAAGCCACGTGCAGCTCCGCATAGGCCAACTGGACGACACCGTCACCATGACACGCACCGGCAAGGCGTTTTCGAGCCTTGTGTTCGAGAACGGAAAGCGCCATTTCTGCCAGTACGGCACGGAGTACGGCGACTGCATGATAGGCATTTCCACGGTAGACATGAGGAACGGCATGACCTCCGACGGCGGCGAGCTTTACGTCCGCTATACGATAGACGTCAACGCGGGACTTATGCTCGAAAATGAGATAACGATACACGTAAAACCCCACAACAACTAAGAGGAGAACAACAGAATGTACAACGCAGTAGAAGAAGCAAAGGCACAGGTCAAGGAAATAATCATGGGCGCGCTCGGCAGGCTCGTCGGCGAGGGAAAGCTCCCCGCAGAGCCGCTGACGCCTTTTCAGGTGACTATCCCGGCTGACAACAGCCACGGCGATTTCTCCGCGAACACCGCGCTGGTGTCCGCGAAGGCGCTGAAAAGCAATCCACGCGCTGTCGCGCAGATGATAGTTGAAGCCGCTGTGCTGGACGGCACTGATTTCAGCAAGATCGAGGTCGCAGGACCGGGCTTTCTGAATTTCTTCATCGGCGGCAATTGGTTCGCCGACGTTGTTAAGAACGCTGCTGCGCTCGGCGGGGATTACGGCAAGACAGACCTCGGCAAGGGCAAGCGCGTGCTGGTAGAGTTCGTTTCCGCGAACCCCACCGGACCCATGCACATAGGCAACGCCCGCGGCGGCGCTATCGGCGACAGCCTTTCTTCGCTGCTCCAGGAGGCTGGCTACGAGGTCAGCCGTGAGTTCTACATCAACGACGCCGGAAACCAGGTCGCAAAGTTTGGTAAGTCCCTCGACCTGCGTTACCTCCAGCTTTGCAGCGAGGCAGGTCAGAAGGTCGTCGCGGAGTGCGGCTCCGACATGGAGAAGCTCACCAAGACCATCTATGATCAGACCTCCACGCCGGACGAAAACGGCAATATCCCCGAGGAGCAGAAGGACTTCCCGTTTACAATGCCCTCCGACGTATACCTCGGCATGGATATCATCGAGCATGCCAAGAATTACTATGACCTCCACGGCGGCAGGGAGCTTTCCGCGAAGCCCGAGGAGGAGCGCCGCAAGGCTCTGGTAGACTATGCTCTGCCGCTCAACGAGAAGCGCCTCGAGGAGGATCTGCTGAAGTACCGCATAAAGTACGACAACTGGTTCAAGGAGAGCACTCTGCACAACAACGGCGCTGTAAAGGCGGTTATCGAGAAGCTGAAAGAGGGCGGCCACACCTACGAGAAGGACGGCGCACTCTGGCTGAAGGCCACTGATTTCGGCGGCGACCAGGACTTCGTTCTGGTGCGCTCCAACGGCTTCCCGACCTACATCGTGCCGGATATCGCGTATCACTACGACAAGCTCATCACCAGAGCCTACGATAAGGCGATAAACGTCCTGGGCGCAGACCATCACGGATATGTTCAGCGCATGCGCATCGCGCTTTCCGCGCTGGGTATCGACGACAAGCGCCTTGACGTAGTTATAATGCAGATGGTAATGCTTATCCGCGACGGCAAGCCCTGCAAGCTCAGCAAGCGCTCCGGCAAGGCAATCACGCTGACGACGCTGCTCGACGAAGTTCCGATAGACGCGGCGAGATTCGTATTCAACCAGCGCAACGCCGACACTCACCTTGAGTTCGACCTCGACCTCGCGGTAGAGGAATCCAGCAAGAACCCGGTATTCTACGTTCAGTACGCGCACGCGCGCATTTGCAGCGTTATCCGCAAGCAGGCTGACGAGGGCGTGAGGTACGAGGGCGGAGCCGTATCCTACACCGAGCCGGCTGAGTTCGCGCTTATCCGCAAGATCGCTGAAATGCCCGAGATGATCAACACCGCCGCGAAGGACTACGACCCCTCCGCGCTGACCAGATACTCATACGAGCTTGCGCAGGCGTTCCACAAGTTCTACGACAGCTGCCCGATAAAGGACGCTGACGCCGACGTCAAGCAGTCGCGCCTTGCGCTCTGCGAGGCTGCGCGCACCACGCTCAGGAACGTGCTTTCGCTGCTGAAGGTGGAAGCTCCGGAGAGAATGTAAAACTAACGGCGCCGCGCAGTGAACGGCTTTCGGCTCTGCGCGGGCGCTGCCATATAGAAACGGGAAAATATGTTCAGACAAGAAAAAAAGTATTACGCCAGGGCGTTCCTGTACGCGCTGGCGATGGCGGCGGTTTTGCTGGCGCCGTTCGTGCTGCTTGACGGCGGGTACTTCGTGTACTACGGCGACTACAACGCGCAGCAGATACCATTCTATAAGACCTGCATAGAGGCGGTGCAGAGCGGAAATCTGGGCTGGAACTGGCGAACCGACCTTGGCGCGAACTTCGTAGGCTCCTACAGCTTCTACACGCTTGGAAGCCCGTTCTTCTGGTTCGCGGCGCTGTTCCCGGTGGAGATATCGCAGTACCTGATGGCTCCGCTGCTGGCGCTGAAAATCGCGTGCTCGTCGTTCTTTGCGTTCGTGTATATACGGCGGTTCGTGACGAATCCGCAGCACGCGCTCATCGGCGGACTGCTGTACGCATTTTCCGGCTACTCGATGTACAACATATTCTTCAACCATTTCCACGAGGCGATAGTTTTCTTCCCGCTTCTGCTGATAGGGCTTGAGGAATCCGTTGTAAACAAGCGGCGGGGCGCGCTGGCGGCCGCAGTCGCGATAAACGCGTTTGTGAACTACTTCTTCTTCATCGGAGAGTGCGTGTTCCTGGTGCTGTATTTCGTGATACGCCTGATAGGCGACAGCCGCTTCCGCATTGGCGTGAAGGACTTTTTCTGCCTGGCGTTCGAGGCGGTCTGCGGCGTTCTCATTGCGGGCGTGCTTTTCGTTCCGTCGATATTCCAGGTGCTGGACGTTCCGCGTTCAACTTCAATGCTGAACGGCTGGGATTTCCTGTTCTACAATAAAAACCAGCGCTACGGACTTATCCTTGAGGCTATGTTCTTCCCCGGGGAAGTCCCTGCGCGCACCATCATGTTCGAAAAGGCGGACTCCAAATGGAGCAGTGTGGCGCTGTTCCTGCCGCTGTTCTCGATGTCCGGCGTTATCGCGATGGTCAAGGGCGCAGCCACGGAGGCTTCCCGCCGCATGAAGTGGCTGAGGATACTCCTTCCGGCATGCCTTATCATTGCAATGATCCCGGGACTTAATTCCTCCTTCGTGCTGTTCAATTACAGCTTCTACACGCGGTGGTTCTATATGCCGGAGCTTCTCTGCGCGATGGCGACGGTCTACGTCCTTGAACACGAGGAATTCGACCTCGGATTTGGCGCGAAGTTCAGCGCCGCGGCGGCGGGGCTGATGATCGTGCTGACTCTGCTGTTCCCGATAAAGTCGGATACCACCGACGAAGCCGGGGAGACAGTTTCGCAGACTCTGCCGAGGCTGTTCACCGGCATAAACCCCGGAATTTTCGCAAATATAGCAGTTTGCCTGGCAACTCTGGCAGTGCTTTTCAACGTGCTCTACTGGCGCAGGCGCATGACCTCCGCGGCGTTCATAAATCGCGTGACGACGGTGACGGTGGTATGCTGTATGCTGCTTGGATACTACTATGTAGGTTACGGAAGGATACTTGGTCCGTACATCGGGGAGTACAACAAGAAGGTATCAGCCCAGATACACATTGACGATCCCGAATTCTACCGCATGGAGTCCACCGACAGCCAGAACAACATAAACATGCTGTGGGGAATGAGCTCCCTGAAGAGCTTCACCAGCATAATTCCCAGCTCGACCTTCGAGCTCTACGACCTGCTGGATATCAAGCGCGACGTGAATTCCAAGCCGGAAACGGAGCACTACGCGCTGCGTGCGCTGACCCGCGTGAAGTACCTCATGATAAGCGACGGCACGTCCGAGGAGGATGTCGAAAAGACCCTCTCGGAGCTTCGCACGTTTGAGTACCGCGAGGATCAGGACGGCTGGAAAATTTACGAAAACACCGCCGCCTTGCCGATGGGCTACGCATACGACACGTATCTGTCCGTGGACGACGCAAAGGGCGGCAGCCACGTTGACAACCTTATGACCGGTAGCGTTATCCTCACCGACGAGCAGATTGGGAAGTATTCCGATATACTCACCGCCGGTGAAAACGAGGGTCTGACCGGAAGCAATCTGTATCGGAAGTTCCTCAGCGACGTCGAGGACAGAAAGTCGCTTGGCGCGAAGCAGTTCAGCGTGAACGGGAGCGGATTCACAGCCGTGACCGACTACGACCGCGAACGGCTGGTAGTGTTCAGCGTTCCCTATGACAGCGGCTGGAGCGGCACCGTTTCGGCGCAGGGCGGGGAGAGAGTCCCGCTGGAGATCGAGAAGGTCAACGGCGGATTCATCGGCGTGAAGGTGCCCGCCGGAGTATGCGAGCTGAGCTTCACATACAAGACCCCCGGAGCTTCCCTGGGAGTTATCTGCACCATCGTCGGAGTTGTGCTGTTCGGCGGATATATCCTGCTTTGCTTCGTGATACTCAGGCGCAGACCGCGCCGTTATGTCCACCTTTACACGCAGGATCAGGTGGACGGCGTGAAGGCGCATAAGTCCTACATCTCGCAGCTTTCGAAGCAGATATATGAGTCCCCGGAGAAGGGCGCGCTGAAGCTGGATTCCGAGGAGGAAAAGCTGTCCTGGCCGGACGTTGAGGAAAGCTTCATGGACAGGGAGATATATGATTTCAAGAACCGCGGTCAGAAGCCGCGCACTTCGCACATCACCGAGGACGACGAGGCGTATAATGTGCTCAAGGAGCTTGACGAGCAGAAGAACAACAGCGACGGCATAGAGTAAAGGAGAAATCAATGGCACATCTTGAGGAAAAGACCATCTCCAGCGAGCAGAAGTTTGACGGCAGGATAGTGAAGCTTTACGTTGATAAGGCGGAGCTGGAGGACGGAAAGGTAGTCACCCGGGAGGTTATCCGCCACCCGGGCGGAGTATGCGTGCTTCCGCTGACCGACAAGAACGAGGTAATGTTTGTGAAACAGTTCCGCTATCCGCACCAGACCGTACTGCTGGAGATACCGGCGGGCAAGCTGGAGTACGGCGAGAACCACAGCGAGTGCGGCCTGCGCGAGCTTAAGGAGGAGACCGGCTGCACCTGCGACGACTACACCTATCTTGGCAGCCTTATTCCTACCCCGGCGTACTGCGGCGAGGTTATCCATATGTACCTGGCGCGCGGACTTCATTCCGGCAGCCAGAAGCTCGACGAGGGAGAGTTCCTTGATGTTGTGAAGATACCCCTCGACGAGGCCGTAGCAATGGTCATGCGCAACGAGATACAGGATTCCAAGACCCAGATAGCGCTGCTCAAGACCAAGCTGCTGCTTGAAAAGAACGCTCACTGAATGTAGTCGCGGTAGGCTTGCAGAATGTGTTCCTCGAGGTTTTCGCGCGCAGAGGTCGAGATAGGGTGGATTATATCCCGGTAATCTCCGGTGGATTCACGGTGGCTCGGCATTGCCACGAACAGGCGTTCGTCCCCCTGGACTATTTTGATCTCATGGACTGCTATAGCGTTGTCGATGGTGATCGAGACCAGGGCGCGGAGCCTTCCCTCGTTCATGGTTTTTCTTATTTTGATGTCGCTTATTTCCATAACTGACCTCCATTGTTTTTGGTGTTATTGTGGGAATTTCTGCGCGGATTATTCATAAAATAATAGTATTATTGCTCTGGAAGGAGTCCTTGCTTTGGAAGATTTTCTCACTGGTAAAAAGCACATTCACTTTATAGGAATCGGCGGTTCGGGAATGTATCCGCTGGCTCAGATACTGCATTCCCAGGGGTATTACCTGACCGGCTCAGACAACAACGAAACGGCGACCCTAGACGCGGTTCGGAAAATGGGTATCCCGGTACACCTGGGGCATTCCCCGGCGAATATCGAGGGTGCCGACCTCATCGTGCACACCGCCGCGATAATGGCTGATAATCCCGAGCTGATCGCGGCAAAACAGAGCGGAGTTCTCACCGTGGAGCGCAGCGAGCTGCTCGGATTAGTCACGAGCTGGTACAACAAGGCGTTCTGCGTGAGCGGCACCCACGGCAAGACCACCACGACCTCCATGCTGACGCATATCCTGCTTGCGGCGGGCATCGACCTTTCCGCGGTCATCGGCGGCAAGCTCAAAGCGATAGGCGGCAGCGGCAGAGCCGGCAGGAGCGAGTATATGGTCTGCGAGGCATGCGAGTTCGTGGATACGTTCCTGAAGCTGTTCCCGAATATCTCGATAGTGCTGAACATCGACCGCGACCACCTCGACTACTTCAAGACTATGGAGAATCTGAAGCTCAGCTTCTCGAAGTTCTGCAAAAAGACCACCGATATGGTCATCGCGAACGGAAGCGACGCCAACACGATGGAAGCGGTGAACGCAAGCGGCACGGCGGCTAGGGTGATTACCTTCGGCAAGGCTTCCGACTGCGATTTCTACCCCGAAAACATCGACCACAAGGCGGATTTCCTGACGGAATTCGACCTCATGCACCACGGCGAAAAGCTGGAGCACATCGCGATACACGTCCCGGGACTGCACAACGTTTACAACGCAGTCGCAGCGTGCGCGGCGGCTTATTCAGCGGGGATCCCCGCTGTGGCGCTCCGGGAGGGGCTTGACAAGTTCGGCGGAGCAATGCGCAGATTCGAGCGGCTTGCGGAGATAAACGGCGTTACCATCGTCGACGACTACGCGCACCACCCGGCTGAGATAGCGGCAACGCTGAAAACCGCCAAGGAAATGAGCTTCAAGCGGGTCTGGGCGGTGCACCAGCCGTTCACTTATTCGAGGACTGCAATGCTGCTCGACGAGTTCGCGAAAGCGCTTTCCATCGCGGATAGGGTCGTGCTGACCGAGATAATGGGCAGCCGCGAGAAGAACACCTACAACATCTATTCCAGGGATCTCGCAGCGAAGATAGACGGCTGCGTGTGGTACACCGGCATGGAGGAGGTCGCACAGTACGTTGCGGCGAACGTCCAGCCAGGCGACCTGGTGATAACGCTGGGCTGCGGCGACATCTACAAGGCAGCCGACAGGATAATTGAAATTTTAAGGGATAAATAAGGAGCAGACATGTTTGAACTGAAAAAGACCGAGGGACGCGCGCGCCGGGGCGTATTCAACACCCCGCACGGCGCGATAGAAACGCCGTTCTTCATGAACGTAGGCACCGCCGCAGCGATAAAGGGCGGCATTTCCTCCATCGACCTGAAGGGGCTGAAAACCCAGGTGGAGCTGTGCAATACCTATCACCTCCACCTGCGCCCCGGCGATGACATAATCTACAAGCTGGGCGGACTCCACAAGTTCATGAACTGGGACAAGCCCATACTTACCGACAGCGGCGGATTTCAGGTCTTTTCGCTGTCGAAGCTCCGCAAAATAAAGGAGGAGGGCGTATATTTCGCCAGCCACATCGACGGAAAGCGCCTGTTCATCGGTCCGGAGGAGAGCATGCAGATACAGTCGCACCTTGCCTCCACCATTGCGATGGCGTTCGACGAGTGCATAGAGAACCCCGCTCCGAGGGACTACGTAAAGCGCTCCGTTGAGCGCACCACGAGGTGGCTCCAGCGCTGCAAGGACGAAATGGCAAGGCTGAATTCCCTGCCGGAGACCATCAACAAGCAGCAGCTTCTTTTCGGAATAAACCAGGGCGGCACCTACGACGATATCCGCGTTGAGCACATGCAGACCATCTCCGAGATGGACATGGACGGCTACGCGATAGGAGGTCTCGCAGTCGGAGAGCCTACCGAGGAGATGTACCACATTCTGGACGTGGTTCTGCCGCATGCTCCGGTCAACAAGCCACGCTACCTGATGGGCGTGGGTACTCCGTCGAATATAATCGAAGGCGTTTACCGCGGCGTGGACATGTTCGACTGCGTAATGCCCAGCCGCAACGCACGTCACGCGACTATCTTCACTTGGGACGGCATAATGCACGCAACCAACAAGTGCTACGAGCTGGACGAGCGTCCCCTCGACCCGAAGTGCGACTGCCCGACCTGCCGCAATTTCAGCCGCGCGTATATCCGACATCTTTTCAAGGCAGGGGAGCAGCTTGGCGGACGTCTGGCGGTGCAGCATAATCTCTACTTCTACAACACGCTGATGGAAAAGATCCGCGAAGCGCTCGACGAGGGCAGATTCGAGGAGTTCCGCAATGAATATTCGCAGAGGCTTGCAGCTCTGGTCGACAAGGCAGACAAGGGGAAGTAACATGAAACTTATCAGCATAGGCTTCGGAAACTCGGTGAACGCCGACCGCATCGTCGCGGTGGTAAGCCCCGAGGCGGCTCCGGTCAAGCGCATAGTCCAGCTTGCGAAGGACAGCGGCACGGCTATCGACGCCACCTGCGGACGCCGCACGCGCTCCGTTATAATCTGCGACAGCGGGCATGTAGTCATGTCGGCGCAGACCCCGGAGACCCTCGCCGGAAAGACGGCTAAGCCCGGCGCGGACGAAGAACCGGAAGATTAAATCAACAGGAGATTTCAACATGGAAAAGGGTTTGCTTTTTGTAGTATCAGCCCCGGCAGGCTGCGGTAAGGACACAATACTTGAACAGCTTTTCAAGGTCACGGAAAATGTCGGATATTCGGTATCCGCGACGAGCCGCGCTCCGAGGGAGGGCGAGGTGGACGGAGTTCACTATCACTTCCGCACCCGTGAGCAATTCGAGCAGATGATAAAGAACGAGGAGGTACTGGAGTACACCGAGTACTGCGGCAACTACTACGGAACTCCCCGAAAGGCCGTTGAGGACATGCTGAACGCCGGCAAGGACGTTATCCTCAAGATCGAGGTAGAGGGCGCAATGAACATCAAGCGCCTGTTCCCGGAGTGCTGCCTGGTGTTCATTCTGCCGCCCTCAATGCAGGAGCTTGAGCGCCGCCTCAGAAAGCGCGGCACCGAGACCGAGGAGAAGATAATCGAGCGTACCGCGCAGGCGCGCGAGGAGCTGAAATTCGCTGAGAATTACGATTATCTCATCGTCAACGGAGCGCTCGAGAAGGCAGTGGACGACCTCAGGGCGGTCATCAGCGCTGAGAAGCTCCGCAAGGTGCGCCAGATGACTATGCTGAACCAGCTCCGCGCTGAATGACAGAGGCAGTCCAGGCGGCGGTCGAGGGAACCGCGTACAGCTTCGACGCGCTGTTTACTTACCTCGTTCCCGAGGAGCTATGCGGCAGGATATCCGCAGGAATGCGCGTAGTCGTGCCGTTCGGAAGGGGCAACAGGAGCCGCATAGCGCTGGTTTTCGCGGTGGAGCCTGCCCCGGCTGACCGCTCGAAGCTGAAATACGTAAGCTCCATCGCGGACAGCGAGCCGGTTATTTCCCCGGAAATGGTGAGGCTATGCAAATGGATACGCGACAACACGTTCTGCACGTATTTTGACGCGTTCCGCGCGATACTCCCGCCGGGGCTGAGCTACACGCTCCAGACCCGCTACGAGCCGGTAAACGGATTTACGGGGTCGCTGACCTCCGGAGAGCAGTCGCTGCTGACCCGCATTTCGGAGCTTCGCGAGAAGTACAGCCCCCAGCCCGAGGACAAGCAGCTGCTGAAAGCGCTGAAAGACTCCGGCGCGATAAAGGAATCCGAGCTGCTGAAACGCAGGGTCGGCGACGAAACCACGCTGATGGTGAAACTCGCGGAGCTGCCCGAAGGCTCGGAGCCGCCAAAGCTCACCCCGAAGCAGAAGCAGGTGCTGGAGTTCCTGGAGGAAAACAGCGCGGCTTCGGTGCATGAGGTGTGCTACGCGCTGAACATCACCGCCGCGGTAGTTAAGCGGCTGGTCGGGAAGGGGCTTCTTGAGGAGTACGAGTACCAGGTGTTCCGCCTGGAGAATACCGAGGGGAAGTCCGAAAGCCCGTCGGATATCGTGTTTTCGCCGAAGCAGCAGGGCGTGTTCAGCGGTCTGCTGAATCTGATGAACGACGACGCGCCGAAATGCGCGCTCCTGCGGGGAGTTACCGGAAGCGGCAAAACCTCGGTGTTCATACGGCTCATAGACGAAGCCGTGAAGCAGGGAAAGACCGCGATAATGCTTGTCCCTGAGATATCCCTCACGCCGCAGATGGTGGGAAAGTTCCGGCGGCTGTTCGGCGACGACGTGGCGATACTCCACAGCAGTCTTTCGCTGGGCGAGCGCGCGGACGAATACACGCGCATAAAGACCGGCAGGGCGCACATAGTGGTCGGGACACGGAGCGCGGTTTTCGCCCCGGTGAAGAACCTCGGCATAATCGTCATCGACGAGGAAGGCGAGGGAACGTACAAGTCCGAGAGCGCCCCGCGGTATCACGCCCGGGACGTCGCGAAGCAGAGGTGCTTTTACCATAACGCGTTCCTGCTTCTGGCTTCGGCAACGCCGTCGCTGGAGAGCTACTATAACGCAAAAATAGGGCGCTACAGCCTGTTCGAGCTGGACGAGCGCTACAACAACGCGGTACTTCCGGACGTATACATCGTTGACATGCGCGTCGAACAGCAGAACGGGAATCACTCCGCGTTCAGCATGCCGCTCATCGACGAAATGCGGAAGAACCTCGAAAACGGCGAGCAGTCGATACTGCTGCTGAACCGCCGGGGATATCACACGAGCGTCCGCTGCGCGACCTGCGGCAAGGCGATAGAGTGCCCGAACTGTGCGCTCCCGCTGACCTACCACAAGGCAAACGGCACGGTGGTATGCCACTACTGCGGATACAGCCACACGCTGACGGCGGTCTGCCCGTCCTGCGGGGGGAAGTTCCTGACGATGAAGGGAACCGGTACACAGCGCATAGAGGACGAGATATCCGAGATATTCCCGAAGGCGCGGATACTCCGCATGGACGCGGACACGACTGCGGCAAAGAACGCATTCGAGAGCAAATTCAAGGCGTTCGCGGCGGGGGAGTACGACATAATCGTCGGAACACAGATGATAGCCAAGGGGCTGGATTTCCCGAACGTAACGCTAGTCGGAGTTCTGAAAACGGATAACAGCCTGTACGCCGGGGATTTCCGCGCATACGAGCGGACATTCTCACTGATAACCCAGGTAGTCGGCCGCGGAGGGCGCGGAGGCAAGCGGGGAAGGGCGCTGATACAGACCTTTCTCAAACTCATACTCATTCTTAATTCCTTTAAG
>ERZ859923.966-NODE-966-length-13639-cov-1.988074_pt1 | contig 13639 bp, 6 predicted proteins | sample MGYA00510116_ERZ859923 | MGnify/ENA primary metagenome ERZ859923 (study PRJEB30046, sample SAMN00715168) | human gut metagenome | study: EMG produced TPA metagenomics assembly of the A metagenome-wide association study of gut microbiota in type 2... | reverse complement strand
TGTCAAAAAGCAATGCCGGACCTGCCGTTACCTCAACTCCGTAAGCAGCGCATGAAGGGAAAATAATAAGACCCGCCATAATCGCGACAAAGGAATCGAGCAGTATCACATTCACACTTTCACCGAGCAGGCTTCTTTCTTTATCAATATAGCTGCCGAATATCGCCATGGACCCCATTCCCACAGACAACGTAAAAAATGCCTGATTCATTGCCGCGACAATGGTATCCACACCTATTTTAGTAAAATCCGGCACCAGATAAAAGCGGTAGCCCTCCACAGCTCCGGGCTGCATTCCGCTGACAACCGCCAGCACAAGCATGAGCGCAAGCAGGAGCATCATCATGTACTTTGTGACGCGCTCAAGACCGCCCTGAAGCTGAAATGTGAGCACAAAGAAGCCTATTGCAACCGTAATCGCAAGGAACCCTACATTGACAGCCGGATTGGTTATCATATTTACGAACCCAAGTCTTTCGATATCACCTGTGAGGAATTTCCAGAAATAATATATCATCCAGCCTGTAACAACGGTGTAAAATGCCATCAGGCATACATTTCCCACAAGAGCAAAATATCCGTGGATATGCCATTTCTGTCCCTTTTTTTCCAGTTTCCGGTACATCTTCACCGGACTCGCCTGTGCGGCTCTGCCTATTGCAAATTCCATTGTAAGGGCAGGAAGCCCCAGAATAAGCAGACATACTATATAGATAAGCACGAATGCTCCGCCGCCATTGCTTCCCGCCATCCACGGAAACTTCCATACATTTCCGCACCCTATTGCACATCCCGCGCTAAGAAATATAAATCCCAGGCGGCTGCCTAAACGTTCTCTCTCCAAAACACCAATCTCCTTATATTATTTTTATAGGCGAAACAAGCGAATCCCGAAGCCGTCTCCGGAATCCGCCAGTCACATAACACTCTTTATAACAACATATCTGATTATCATATTATCAGCAAACCAGGCCTGCAAGGCTCATTACCTACAGCCCGGGAATCTGATTACTTATCAACCTTAGGAAGTCCTGCAAATCCAACCTGTAATTCTTCATCTGTCGGGATATAATCCGTCATAAGTCCATCATTGTACTTCTGATATGCCACCATATCGAAATAGCCTGTACCGGTAAGCCCGAAAAGGATTGTCTTCTCCTCTCCGGTCTCCTTGCACTTTAAAGCCTCATCTATCGCAACCCTTATCGCATGGCTGCTCTCAGGTGCCGGAAGTATTCCCTCCACCCTTGCAAACTGTGTAGCTGCGGCAAATACGCTGGTCTGCTCAACCGAAACAGCTTCCATAAGTCCCTGATGGTACAGCTCAGATACAACCGGGCTCATTCCATGGTAGCGAAGACCTCCCGCATGGTTAGCCGAAGGAATGAAATTGCTTCCAAGCGTGTACATCTTAGCAAGCGGACATACCATGCCTGTGTCGCAGAAATCATAGGCAAATCTGCCTCTTGTAAGGCTTGGACAGCTTGCAGGTTCAACAGCGATAAATCTGTAATCCTTCTCACCTCTCAGCTTCTCACCCATAAATGGTGAGATAAGTCCTCCAAGATTGGAGCCGCCACCGGCACAGCCTATGATAATATCCGGCTTGACACCGTACTTTTCAAGTGCTGCCTTAGCCTCAAGTCCGATAACGGACTGGTGAAGAAGAACCTGATTTAAGACACTTCCAAGCACATATCTGTAACCTTCTGTATGTGTTGCCACCTCAACCGCCTCTGATATAGCACATCCAAGGCTTCCTGTTGTGCCCGGGTGTGCAGCAAGAATCTTTCTTCCGACCTGTGTTGTCTCCGAAGGTGAAGGTGTCACACTCGCACCATAGGTTCTCATAACCTCACGTCTGAATGGCTTCTGCTCATACGAAACCTTAACCATGAATACCTTGCAGTCAAGCCCCAGGTAAGCGCACGCCATCGACAGTGCAGTTCCCCACTGTCCTGCACCCGTCTCCGTGGTCACGCCCTTAAGTCCCTGCTTCTTGGCATAATAAGCCTGAGCTATCGCAGAATTCAGCTTATGGCTTCCGCTTGTATTATTTCCCTCGAACTTATAATAAATCTTCGCCGGAGTTCCAAGTGCCTTTTCAAGACAGTATGCCCTTACAAGAGGCGCCGGTCTGTACATCTTGTAAAAGTCAAGAATTTCCTGCGGAATATCAATATAGGCATTGTCATTATCAAGTTCCTGCTTAATAAGTTCATCACAGAAAACTGGTCTTAAATCATCATACCCCATAGGTTCTAATGTGGCAGGATTTAAAAGCGGAGCCGGCTTAATCTTCATATCAGCGCGCACATTGTACCACTGCTTCGGCATCTCGCTCTCTTCAAGGTAAATCTTATAAGGAATGTTTTTTTCTTCGCTCATGGAATATCCTCCCTCTGCAATTATATATCTTTATCACTATATCACTTTAAAGTGTGTCTTGTCAACCTGATACACCACAGCATCGCTATTTTTCCACAAAAACCCAAACAAGCCCGCAAAAGGGCGGTCTTGTCTATGTAAAATATCAGGAAGCTTCACTCTGCTGCGTAAATCCGAATCAACATATATCCCACTGAGCTTCAGTTCAAAATTATTCCTGTGTACTGTCATCCTGCGGCTTAACATTCTGCTCATCTACAGCCACTCCGCATGATGTACAGAACTTACTTCCGGCTGCAATAGGTGCACCGCAGTTAGGACATACAGGTCCCTCAGCCTTAGGCTGCTCTGTATGCATTCTGTTGCCACAGCTTGGACAGAACATTGAATCGGCGCCAACCTCTGCTCCGCATGCCGGACACACCGAAACACCCTTTAAATCCTTGAGCTTCTGCTCACACTCAGCGATAGCGTTCTGTGCAGCCTTGATTTCATCCAGATACTCCACAAAATCAGGCTCCGGATAATCTGCATGACGCTCTGCATAGAGTCTTCCGATCTTCTCGTAGGCAGCTGCGATTATCTTCTGCTCATCGCTTATTGCAGAATTGAGCTTCGCTGTATCAACAACGTCCTTGCTCTTCTGCGCAATAGTCTGTCCCGCATTCGATAAAGTCTTTCCAATGTTATCAAAAAATCCCATACCATAACCTCCTTATACAGTAAACCTATTATAAATACTTTTTCTGAAATTTTAACATCAATTTTCCTTAAAGTCAATTATTTCCAACACTTTATCAACCGTCAATCCTGAATTTTCTTCCAGTATTCTGCATACCTTTGAGGTCACTCCTGCGGCAGCATAAGATGTCCCTGATACCTCCCTGCTATCACCGCTCAGGGTTCTGACGGTAATGTTCTCCCCGCACTCGTACACATCAACCCATTCACCCCTCTGCGAGAAATCTGATATTGCCGTCCTGCTCTCATTAATTGAACCCACCGCAATCACGCCATCATAAGCCGCAGGATAATATTTTACATCCGGGTTTTCAACATAATCATTACCTGCCGATGCCACTATCACAACACCTTTTTTTTCAACATACTCTACAGCCTGCCTTAACGCCTCCGTATCAACAGCAAATCCGGAACTAACATTGATTACATCACATCCATATACATCGACAGCGTCAATGATTATCCCTGCAAATGTATCTGCGTCCACCTGCTTAAGTCTTCCATGTTCATACACACTGCTCACAAGAGCGACAAGCTCTGTATTCGGGGCATTCCCAAGAATGATTGACGCTACCGCAGTGCCATGTCCATAGGTGTCATCCGTTCCCATGTCCCCATCAACATAATTCTTTCCTCCGGCAATATTGCCTGATGGTATCGCTTTTTCAGAAAAACCTGTGTCGATAACGGCTACACGTATCTTCTTATCATCTGTGACAGTCCCCCTGTCCTGCCGCCCTGTGCATGACGCAGCTATACAGGTTATCAATAATGCTGTTATCAGGGTCAAATATAATTTTACTCTATGTATTCCCATGCTTCCTATATCCTCTTCATAAAAGTAACTTAATTATAATGCAGACAGGGTGCCATGTAAATGACACCCTGTCGCTCTCGGTAAAATATCAAAATTTAAGAAATACGCTAAAACTAGTTGTGGTTGCCAAGCACATCATACACTGTTCCGACAACCGGCTTTAATGCCTTTATCTCATTGTTGAAATCAGGCGTTGCCTCAAAATCAGCAGTAAGTGTAGCTGTAAATGTGAGTGCATTCGTGCCTTCTCCTCCTGCGAACTGTACATCCTTAACAGGAAGACCGCTTATAGCTGACAGTCCCATTCCTGAGGCACTCTTTATGACCTCATCATATATAACGGTTATCGAAATGGTGTCCCCTGCCTTGTACCTGCCAAATGCAAGGTTGGCAAGACCTACCTGCTGTGGTGCCCTGCTATCAATTATCTTATAATATGCATAACTGGTTCCTATTCTCCAGTCATCGCCTCCACTTCCATCAGCTCTCAGCTGTATGCCCAATCTGTCATTTACTCCCACCTTGGCATATGTTCCTGAATCATAAGCAAGTGACCATGTATTATATGTATGCTCATGTCCAAAATCAAACTGAACTCCATTCTGCTTAGAAGTAGTACGTGGGAATTCTATTCCGGTTCTCCAGCCCTTATCCTTAATATCACCTCTGTATTGAGCCTGATACTGGAATGGATACTCACGATAAAATCTAAGATAAATATAACCATCGTCATTTTCTATAATATCTGCCGTCATCTTAAATCCCATGTTCGTAGCTGTATTCGTTATATACTTCTGTGTCTCAGATGAAAAACCATTGTCATTGAGAATCTCAGATAAAGTCTTAAACGTAAATGAAGGATTATTATCATATCCTTTATCAGTGACCTTGTGTTCGCCCGTAAGGAACGTATAGCTATACCACTTATTATACATATCATTCGTAATTGTATTTGCATTAATAGCCTTAATTTTTCTTCTGAGCGACCTTACATCACCAAATGTTCCTGAATATCCTGCTACGGTATCAAGTGATTTATAAAGCTCCACATCATAGTAGCGGTCTGTTCCGCCAATCTGGAAGCCTGCCACGATGTCCGCTGTGGTCTCCGCTCCCCACTCCTCAACATTGAAGGTCTGCTCCATATCCTCAGGCCCGAATGTAAGGTAGACATTCTCGCCACCGACATGCTTAAAATGATATTTATCAAGTGCTATATCGATGTCGACCGTTGAGCCATACGCCGTACCATTTACTGTTCTGTAGTAGACATAGATCGGATTGGATATCGCCTGTGTACCCTCAGGAAGAGTTCTTGTTACCTTGTAGGTGAGCTTAGCTCCCGCTGAACCGTTCTGCAGGGTTACAGCCTCCTCACCCTCATATGAAAGTGTAAATATTCCTCCGTGACCCCACTTAGCTGTGAGGTTATAATCCTTCTGCGTTCCCTTCACTATCTCGGATACAAGTACATCACCTTCATACCAGCCAAGGAACTTATAGCCCTCCTTAGCTGTAGGTGCAATCAGGATAACATCATTGTCCTCAATGCTGTAGCTTGCAGGATTATCATTCGATACAGCTCCCGTTCCGGAATCATAGCTGATACTGAATACGTTCAGCGTCCATACCGCATACAGATTGATATTTCCCGATTCAACAAGGTTCTTTACCGTAGCTCCGTCACTGTATACAGGCTCGCCGTCCTTTTCAAGCGCCCAGCCGTTAAAGGTATAGCCCAGTCTTACAAAGCCCTCCATATCCGAGATAAGAGGAAGGTTCTTCGCTGTATCATATACCATATCAAGTGTCTCTGTAGGAACGGAATCACCCTTGCAGCTGTCAAAGGTTATGACATAAGAGTTTACCGACCATTTTGCATAGAATGTCGGCTCATAGCCAACCCTGAGCTTTATCGGTGCAGTCACCTTATTGTTATATGTGTCATCAGTGTACCAGCCCTCAAAGGTATATCCCGCCTTAGTCGGTTCATAGAGTGTAAGGAAATCATCTTCAACCGTGAAGCTGTCCGGATTTCCGGCAGCATTCTGTGCACCGTCCATATTGACATATATTATGCGGTATCTTACAGGTGTCCACACAGCATACAGATGAATTATGCCATTGTCATCCGGCACAAGCTGTGAAACGACCTCACCGTCTGTATACTTTGCTTCCTGCCCTGCCTTCAATGACCAGCCTGTGAAGTTGTACTCCTCCTTTGTAAAGCTGTTCTGCTTAAGCGCCTTGCTCTCTGTGTAAGTGAAGCTCTGTCCGTCCGTAGTATCCCCGCCATTGTTTGAATGGAATACAACCTTATAGCTGTGCTCCCTCCACTTAGCATAGAGCTCTCTGTCGCCTATGCCTGCGGCGGCTATCACCTCAACCTGCTCACCTGCACATTCCTTATCGTAATACCAGCCCTCGAAGGTAAAACCTGTCTTCTTCGCAGGCTTCAGTTCAATCCTTCCTGTTGTGATATTGTAGGAAGCCGGATTGCCATTCTCTGCCCCGTCCACATTTGAGTATACAAGCTTGTACTCTATCGGCGTATAGTGTGCATAGAGTACATGATTCTGTGCCGTCTTAACAACGGTATCCGCTGTTATCTGTACAACCTCGTCCGAAGCAGGCTGAGGCTTGGTAAACCATCCATCGAAGGCATATCCTCTCTTAGAAGGCTGTGGAAGCTCTCCGTATACCTCGTCAAATACTACGGTCTTACTCAATGCCGCATCGGCAGGTAAGCTTCCTCCGTTCACATCTAATGTCAGGATATAGCTGTCCGCCTTCCATATCGCTGTGTACTCAAGGTTCTCCGCCGGCATGTCCGTAAACAGTTCCCTGCTCCATTCATACGAATATCCTTCCTTTACAGGTACAGGAGCATTTATCTTCGTGCCATAATAGAGCGTTCCCGATGTGTAATTGTCTGCAGCTCCACCGGCGAAATCCCAGCTAAGAGTATACTGGTTTCTTGTGTAATAGTAATCAACTACATTCTTACTCTCATCGGTGCAGATTGTGATTGTCTTAGCCTCGCCGACAGCGGTAAAGCCTTCAAAGCTCTTTAGCGGTGCCTCAACCTCGCTGTCCATAGGTGCAGTCTCATTTAAGCTGGCTGCAAGTGTGTACCCATCGGAGCCGTCCACATTCTGATGGTAATAGTTGACCGTGTATCCGTATTCGCCTGCCTTCCATGCAGCAGTTAGCTTCATGTCCTTTGAAGGCATTGTTCTCACATCAAATCTCACATCGCCATCGTACCAGCCGGCGAAGCCATAGCCTTCCCTGTATGCCGAAGGAGGTGTTATATCCGCACCGTACAGCGCTGTTATCGTATCATTACCCTCAAGTGTTCCCTCGGTTGCATCGAAGGTGAGTGTATAGGTATTTCTGGTGTAGTCATATCTAAGTACCGCATTTCCGTCCGCCGTGATTTCAAGCGTCCTCTGCTCCGGCGCTGTGAAGCCTGCATAGTCATGGGTCTGTGGTGTCACAATATCCTCCGTAACACCTGTGAGCTCATCCGTCCTGTCAAGCACATAGCTGCCATCAAGCTGCTGTAAATAATGCTCAACGCGGTAGCCTGTATCCTTTGCCGGGCTCCAGTCCGCATAGAAGGTACGGTTTCCTATACTTCCATGCTCTATTCTATCAACCCTGTCCCCGGTAAGCTCAGCGTTATCATACCAGCCCTCAAATACATAGCCTGTTCTGACCGCAGCCCTGAGTATGATTGTCTCACTCTCAATATTGTATGAAGCAGCATTGGTGCTGGCACCATCATACAGATTCTCATAGGAAATCTTATACTCCTCCGGAATCCACACAGCGTACAGTGTCACCATGCTGCCGTCCGCCTTTGAAATGTTCTTGACACTCTCTGAATCGGTGTAGCGCACCTCTCCCGCCTTTGTAAGGCTCCATCCGCCAAAAACATAGTTCTCACGCGAAAACTTATTAGCCGGAAGAGTTACCGCCTCATCATAGGTAAGTGAGATATCCTCCATCTCTCCCTCTGCATATTCGGAATTTCCGTCAAAATGTACCGTATATGTGACAGGTGTCCACAATGCATGATATACAATGTCCTCCCTGCCCATAACCGTATTCACCTTAACGGCCTTTTTGCCGTCAAGGCTCCAGCCTCCGAATATATATCCGTCTCTTGCCACATTCTCAGGAACATTGATTGTGCCCTCATAGCATGTATCGGCTGTCACAGCCTTATCGTCATATCCATAATCAAATGTGTACGAATATCTTTCGCGTCTGTAATTGACCTTGATTATCATTTTTCCGTCCGGTGCCACACTGGCTGTATCACATTCCTCACCAAGCACAGTCATATTGCTGAATACGATTCCACCATCTACCGTGAAAAGCTTATCGGCTGTGGTTTCTCCTTCAAGCGGAGTCTTTCTTAAGCTGTCCGCAGTGATTGACGAACCTGTATATCCTTGTGCTGTGAAACTGCTCTTAAGTCTGTAGGCTCCATCCGTATCCTGCACATAGTACTCAACTCTGTACTGTGTATGCGGATTTCTGCTCCACTGTGCAGTATATACTACATCCTCCGTTCCCATAGCTGAAGCTACTTCATTATCCCAGCCGGTAAATGTATAACCATCTGCTGCAACCATAGGAGGAACAATCTCTGCACCGTATTTAAGCTCATAGCTTACACTTGTGTCTCCTGCCTCGCCTTCATTGAAGGTGACAGTGTGCCATTCAAGCGGATAATAATAGCGGAGAACTGTGCTTCCGTCTGCCTCTATTCTTATCTCCTGCGCTGCCGGTGAGGTATATCCCTCATACGTCTTAACCGCAGGTGTTACATAGCTGTCCGTGGTGCCTGTGAGCTTCTCGCTGTCTGCAAGCTCATACTCACCTGAGGCTATCTGCTCCTTATAATGCTCCACACGGTAAGCTGTGTTCACAGAAGGTGTCCATTTTGCAAATATATTAGTATCCTGTGCCGGCATAAGCTCAGGGAACTCATACACCTGATTTAGCTCCTCATCCTCATACCAGCCTGCAAAATCATAACCCATTCTTACCGGATCGGCAGGCTTGTCTATCTTCTTTTCAAACGCAGCATTGATAATATTTATATAGGTTCCGCCATTGGTGTAAGGAACTATAACATATCCGTCCCTTAAATTATCCCAATATAATGAAAGTCTTCTCTGTATAGGTTTTGATGAGAAAGCAAGCGGATATCTGTTCCATGTTATTATCATCTCGCCTTCAAGTCTCTTATCTTCCTTATCAGGGGTTACTGTTATAGTGTTCGTCTGAGGGTCATAGGAGAACTTGTCATTAGTCATCACGATGTCAAAATTATTTCTGTTCCTGCCGCCTGCCGGTTTGGTCGGATCATAGTAATCCTCATATACCGCATGGGCCTCGCCGCCTTCAACTAAGTCAAGGTATGTAAGGTCAAACACACTGTCCGGTACTACCACCGAGCGGACATGCTGCTTCATCTTCATATACGGCATATCCTCCTGGGCGGTGGTAAAATCAAGTATACTGTCCCTGTTTCCCACGGACCACAGCGGCCATTCCTTATTGATAAGCGTGTACATCGCCGTATATCTGTCGTTGAGTGCCTGTGCCTTAAGTGCGACATCCAGATAAGCACCCACATCTATCAGAAGTGCTCCGCTGTACTGCTGGCTCTTTCCAAGACTCTGGGTGTATTTAAGCTCATAGTAGAAATATCCCCACAGCTTAGTGTATGCTCCAGCCTCCGCGACAAATCCAACCGATGCTAACTTGGTTGAGAACACACCCACCTTGAACTCGAACTCAAGCCCTGCCCTCACGGCAAGTCTTCCCATTACATAGAAATCAAATTCATACGCGTCCTCAATAAGCTGTACGGTATCGTTGTATACCTTTCCGGCAAACACATCTATCGTATATGTATAGCGCTTTCCGGTTATGTAGTCGAAGTCGAAGCCGACAGCAACGCAGGCATCAACCTTCACAACGAAATCCACATCTATGCTTACCGCAATAATTGGCAGGCACGGCGGCAGAAGCTTTTCCTGGTTTATAATATTCTGCTCAAAAATCTTTATCCAGTCGGAATCCTCGTCCATCATATCGCTGTAGCGCTTGACAAGCTTATTGGCATTCTCCTCGGAATCCTCATCCTCACCATCATCCTTCGCCTGCTCTATAAGCTCCTTAATCTGATCTGCGATATCAAGTGCTGTATTGAAGCCGCCCTTATCCTCATCGTCATTGTCATCGCTGCTGTTAGTGACCATGACAGCACTCACTTCAATTCCTGTATAATTGAGCACATCAATATTGGCAGTCACGCGGTACTCTGCAATGTAAGGGAATATTCCCCATACCTTCCAGACAGCCTTGCTGCTTACACCAAGGTCAAGACCCACTTCCTCGGTAAACTTACCGCTTACGGTTATCTCTACCTGATTGTCTGAGCCTTTTTTACCCATTGTAATCTTTGCCTGAACCTCAAGCTCCACGCTAAGTCCCTTATCCCTTGCTGCGGAACCCTCAGCCTGTGAAAGATTCTTAGGTGTCGTGCTGATTGTAGCCTTAGGATATCCGTCCTCAAGCTTACATTCAACCGATATGTCAGATGACATAAGCTGCAGCTCCTCCGGCGATATCGTACTTCCATCCTCAAGGATTACCTTGTAGTCCTCAAGGTTCATGTTATCTTTTAACCTTGTAAAGTTGTCTGTGGCAAGTGCTAAGGAGGCAAGATACTGTGCCGCCTCATCGGCAAAGCCGCTTTCAACTGCCTGTTTCTCAATTGCTCTCTCGATTGAGGCTGTATCCACGCCCTCAATCATTTCCGCTCCGGACATCTGTTCACTTGTATAGATGTCCATAGCTGCTATCACTTCATCAAAACCAACAGCCCTATACCCAATTGTCGTAGTGCCGTTATCATTTTTCGTGACAGCGGTTACTAAGCCGTAGCTTCCTATCTGTGCAGCATTTTCACCTTCTGAGATACCGAATATTCCACTATAAAAAGCAACATAGTCGCCTATATCCACCGTTGTCCGGCTGTCAAGCCCTACATTGGCATACACATCCGGCGAATAGTCAAGCACCCTGTTGTCAATCGTCATACTGCCCTCGCCGGCATTGTCAAGGAAGGCAGCTGATACAGGCAGAATATCCGGTGTGAAGATTACATCCTCAGGTGCGGCATTCTTATAGCTGTACCTGTTACCGTTCTTACCTGTTATCTCTACATAAGCGATATCGCCGTTTTGTTCATCCGGCGTATCAAGTGTTCTTAAATCCGGCCTTAAGCCTGCATATATTGATATTACATCCCCTACGTTCAAGCTTTCCCTGCTGTAATCGAACTGACCCTGTGTAAGCTCTGCCGGGCCAAGCACCCCATCCTTATCCGCCTTATAGAGTGCAATACTCAGCGTTTCAACAGAATCTCCAGCATTGGTTATATTCTTTAAATCGCTTATAGGTATATACACAATGTCACTGTTAAGTGATACATTCAATACCTCCTTCTTAGCTGTTGTAAAGTTGTACTCCCTTACCGTGTCCGGCTGATTTTTAAAATTAAGTCTCGAATCCGTGAGTGTGATTCTATATGTACAACCGTCCTCAAAACCCGGAACAGCCATGGATGAATTGTTTTCTATCTCAGGAGTAATTCCTGTAATCACATACTCTCCATCCGCACCTGTAACCCTGACAATGTCCGTCTGCCCAGGGTCGGTAAGGTTCTTTACATCAAGAGCTGCGCGCACTCCCTCTGCGTCCAGCTTCTTGTCCTCTGTCACAACCGTGATGGCAAAGCTGTCTCCGTCGACATTCTCCACTGCGGCAAATACTATGTTCTCTACCGGCTGCAGCTGCTCAGCCTGTCTATATGCAGCATACAGTGTAAGGTCCCTGTTGACACTGTCATCCTCCTTAACCGGCTGTGTAAGTGCTTCATCATAATACCATCCAAGGAAGATATTCCCTTCACTGTACGGCGTAGAAAAACTCTTTATCCTGGTTCCACGCTCAACCTGCTTTGTCTGTAATACACTTCCGCCCTGTGTTGCAAAATTCACAGAATATCTCACTTCCGGCTCCACATTATTCTGTGTGGTAGTCTCCTGTGTGACGTTCTCCGCTTCACCGGACTCACTGACAGTCTCACCACTGACTGTGGCAGGCTGGGTATCCGCCGTCTTTGAAGAACTCTGTTCATTCCCTCCTGCCGAAGTCTCCTGTGCTGACGGCCCGGTCACCTCAGGTGTCTCATACTGTTCACCGGATTGTTCCGTCTGCCGCTCATCTGCCGGCTGGCTTTCTGTCTCCTGATTAGTATTCCGGCTGCTCTCCTGTGGCAGATCCGCAACCTCCGTTCCAATCAGTGGCTGCTCATCCGGTATGCCCTGCGCCGGCTTGGATTTCCCAATCGTGTTAAGTATTGCCAACGCTGTGCCGGACACAATCAATGCAATAATGATTGTAAGCACTGCTGCTCTTCTGGCTTTGTCTGCCCATATTGCATTATAGATTTTTCTCCACATAGCATATTCCTCCTGTTGTCTTTTATAAATCAAAAGTGCTATATTAGTTCTATTTGCTATATATAATATCCTAATAAAAAACATTCATGGACGAAATTGCATGAATTACATTTTTTTTGACATGAACGATAAGACTTAGCTGTAGAAATTTATCAATATAAAGTTTATAATACATATATAAATTTACAGGGGTGAATGAACGAATGCTTAAAATAGCTGTATGTGATGACGAGATAAACGAAATTTCTTCTATATCCTCTTTTATAAATACCTATATGGCAGAGCACGATATACCGATTAGCTATAAATGTTATACCAGCAGTGTTGAGCTTGCCTCAAAGTCTGCTTACGAAAAATATGACCTCTATCTGCTGGATGTCATCATGCCTGTTTTAAACGGGATGTCCCTTGCCAAGGAGATTCGCAGCTTCGATAAGGCAGCCGATATTATTTTTCTTACTGCATCGCCTGAATTTGCTGTCGAAAGCTACACCGTCAAGGCCGCCAATTATCTTCTAAAGCCCATAACAAGGGATAAGCTTTTTGGCGCTATCGATGATATTCTTGAAAAGAAAGAGTCGGACAGCCCTAAATATATCGTGGTAAAGAACAGCAGCGGAGTACATAAGCTTCTGTTATCAAATATAGTCTGTGTCGAGGCTTTCAACAGAAAAGTAATTTACTATCTCAATAACGATTCACAGCTGGAATGTTCCGAGCGTTTCACATCAATATGTGATAAGCTTATGTACAACCACGAATTTCTGCTTGCCCACCGCTCATTTGTGGTCAATATGAACTTCATACGTTCAATCGGTGCCACGGATATGCAGCTTCAGAACGGAAAGACCATCCCACTTGCGCAGAGAAGAGTGAGCGAGCTGAAGAAGCAGTATCTCGCCTTCCAGATGGAGGAAACGCCATGATAAATATTTCAAATATTCTGGATTTAACCAATTACGCTTTTGTCCTTTTCTTCGGAATAACGGCAGCCTTTTACTTTGTAGGCATGCGTTTTGAGGACAATAAAAAGCAGTATATTTTTACCATCCTCGGATTTGGGTGCATACAGCTTATTGCATATCTGCTTTTAGGGAAGCAGACATTATATACCTGCTATCCTCTGCTCATACATCAG
>ERZ859923.956-NODE-956-length-13730-cov-1.937843_pt1 | contig 13730 bp, 10 predicted proteins | sample MGYA00510116_ERZ859923 | MGnify/ENA primary metagenome ERZ859923 (study PRJEB30046, sample SAMN00715168) | human gut metagenome | study: EMG produced TPA metagenomics assembly of the A metagenome-wide association study of gut microbiota in type 2... | reverse complement strand
ATTTCCAACAGATAACGATAGATTGTCTTCCATCTCATCTACTTGATTGCTGAAAATCCACCCAATAATTCCTAATTATCGTTACCATACTAATTATATAAATTTTTCCAAAATATAGCAATCAAAATATACTAAATTACAAATTTTTCCTTCCCTTTTAACAGAGTCTATTTATTGGAACAGATTCTGCGTTAATGTCTGAAAAGTATAAATTTTTCCAACGAAAGTATTAAGTATCCCCTGATTTATCCGATAAACATAGTAAGAAGTATGTCAGAACCCAGAAACATATAGAGAAAGGAGGAGTCGCTGATGCGTATAGATGCATATAATCAGATTCAACAGATATATGGAAGTTCCAGTATCAAGAAGACAGAGGAGAAGAAGGTCTCCACTACAGGCTTCAAGGATCAGCTTCTGCTTTCTGCTGCCGGTAAGGATGCACAGTTAGCCAAACAGGCACTTGCCAATACTCCAGACGTGAGGGAAGAGGTCGTAGCTCCGATTAAAGAGCGAATCGACAACGGCACCTACGAAGTAGATGCAGACGATCTTGCAGGTAAATTACTTGAGAAATATAACGGGCTTTTTTAGGGGAAAAGCCGACTGACTAGATAAGAGGTAATCGGGTGGCTAGTTTATTAGAGAATTTGATAGACGTATTGGACAAGGAGAACACCGAGTATGAGAAGCTTGTTGTTCTCTCTGACCGTAAGACTCCCGTGATCATTCAGGGAGATATAGATACTTTAGGGAGTATAACAGAACAGGAACAGGAAATAGTAGGCATAATCCAACAATTGGAGAAACAGAGAACGGAAGCTCTGGCTGATATTGCCAACGTAGTGAACAGGGATGTTGAAACTTTGAAACTTATTAACCTGATCCAGATGCTTGCAAAACGCCCGGAACAGCAGGAACAGCTGACCAGGGTGCATAACAGATTAAAAGCGACCATCCAGAAATTGAAGGAGATCAACGAGAAGAACCAGATGCTTATCGGGGATGCGATGGAGATGGTGGATTTTAACCTGAAGATGCTGCAGGGTCTGAAATCCGCGCCGCAAACAGCCAATTATTCCAAAAACGCATACTGTACAGGTAGTTCTTTGGGTGTCCTTCAGGGCGGTTTCGACGCAAAACAATAACGCATGAGGTGAGACCCAATGTCATTATTTGGTGGTTTATACGTGGGAAAGAGCGGACTGCAGACTTCCCAGAACGCATTGAATACAGTAGCACACAACCTGTCTAACCAGAACACTACCGGTTATGTAAGACAGCAGGCTGCTATGACCGATACATATTATAATACAATTTCTACGACCAAAGCCATATCAAATTCGCAGACTGGCGATGGTGTCAGATATTCTGAAGTACGTCATATCAGGGATTATTTTCTGGATATGAAGTATCGTGAGGAGTCGGGAAGGTTCTCATTCTATGAGACCTCATATTCCACAACACTGGAAATTGAAGATATTTTAGGTGAACTTGATGGCGCCGCTTTTAAGGATTCCTTAGAGGGGCTTTGGACAGCTATGCAAGAATTAGCCAAGGCACCAAGTGACAGTACCTATATGTCTATGCTGGTATCCAAGGCATCCAGCTTCGTACAGAATGCCACGTCTGTATATCGGTCTTTTATTGAATATCAGAACAATCTGAATCTGCAGGTAAAAGACATGGTAGATGAGATCAATGCCATTGGTTCCAGAATTGATGAATTGAATAAGAAGATAGCCGTAATCGAGACAGGCGGCATTGAGAAAGCCAACGACCTGAGAGACGAAAGAGATCTGTTGATTGATACTTTAGCAGGATACGGCAATATCACCTATAGTGAGGACCTTAACAGCCGCGTAACGGTACGTTTTAACGGAAATGACTTCGTTACTACCTCAGGCGCATACAAGATGGAGCTGCTGCAGGATAATGAGACAGGCTTCTATACCCCGTACTGGGAACAGAATGCCGTTAAGTCCAAGGATGAGAATGGTAATGAAGTAATTGATATTTCTGTAGCACATGTATTTAAGATGACAGAGACTATCTCTACAGATGCAGGAACAGACGTAGGCGGTCTGCGTGCACTTCTGTTAGCCAGAGGTGACCACGTAGCCAACTATCAGGATCTTACCAGCAACATGACCCAGAATAAGCTGGATGCACTCAAAATGACAGCTCTTGAGTACAATAAAGACCCGAAGGGCAATGAAAGCAAATATTATAACGACAACATTGCCAATTCCCTGATGATGAACATCGAAGCAGAATTCGATAACCTGGTACACGCAGTAGTAACCAAGGTTAATCAGGTCATAGCAGATAACTGTGATCCTAAGAGCGGCTACCTGTGTAATGAAGATGGCACACCGATGCAGTTATTCCTGAAAGCATCCTATCAGCCTTATGAAAAGGTAACTTATAAAACAGAAGCAGATGCAGAAGCAGCCAGAGCCAGGGGCGAGAAGCTGTATCAGATCTATGATGAAAATGGTAAGCCGACATCAGATTACTGGAGATACGTAGAAGAGTATGATCCGGATGACCCGGACGCAGGTAAGAACCTGTATAACTGCGCTACCTTAAAGATTAACCAGGAGTTGGTGCAGACCCCATCCAAGCTGGGATTTGTAAAAGAAGACGGCTCGACAGATTACAGACTTGGCAAGAAGCTGCTGCAGGCATTTCAGGATGCAGAGCTCTACATCAACCCAAATGCTACCAAGGCAAGCTCTTTTGAGAACTGTTATACGGAAATCGTCAACCAGATGTCCACGATGGGTAACGTATTCAAGGATGTATATGGATATCAGCAGCTTGCAGTAGAACAGGCAGAATCCAACAGACAGTCGGTAATCGGCGTATCGTCTGATGAAGAGCTGGAGCATATGATCATGTATCAGAATGCATATAATGCGGCCAGCCGGTATATTAATGTGATCAATACCCTGCTGGATTCCGTTATCAGCATGGCATAGTAAAAGGAGGAATGAAGGATGCCATCCACATTTTTGGGATTAAATACTTCATACCGCGGATTAGTGGCATCTAACTCCGGGTTAAATACAACAGCAAATAACATTTCCAACATTGAGACTGCCGGTTACAGCCGCCAGAAGGTCAATCAGGTGGCGTCCAGCGCAATCAGAACTTATACTTCTTACGGATGTGTAGGAACCGGTGTAGATACGCTGGCAGCAGAACGAGTAAGAGATGTATTCTATGATATCAAGTACTGGAACAACAATTCCAAGCTGGGGGAATATGATAAGAAGCAGTACTATGCAGCGATCATTGAGACCTATCTGAATGATACGAAGGGAACCAATGCGGTAAAAGGCTTCACAAGTATCTTCGACGAGTATGAGGCAGCGATGGAATCACTGGGGACCAATACCGGTGACAGCAGCTATGCATTGGATTTCATTGGAAAAGCAGGTAATCTGTGTGAATATTTCAATCTTTTATATAATAACTTCAAATCCATGCAGACCGATGTAAATGATGAGATTAAGATTAAGGTAGATGAAATCAATGGTATTGCACAGGAGATTGCGACTCTGAATAAAGAAATCAATACCATCGAGATGGATGGTGTCAGCGTAGCCAACGAATTGCGTGATAAACGTGATCTGCTGGTGGACGAGTTATCTGCTATCGTAGATGTATCTGTAGAGGAAAAAGACATTATCGATGCAAAAACCGGCGAGGCCTCCGGCGTGACTGCCTTTTCCGTCAAGATAGCAGGAGGACAGACACTGGTTGACTGCTATGATTACAGACAGCTGCAGTGTGTACCGAGAGATACCTATCAGCAGGTCAATGCCAATGATGCAGAAGGACTTTATGATGTAAGCTGGACTGATACAGGGGATGACCTGGGCGTACATGCCAAGTCCACACAGGGAGAATTAAAAGGACTCTTTGAAATGAGGGATGGCAACAATGGAGAGGCTTTTAACGGAAGAGTATCCAAGGTAGACCCGGATAACCAGACTGTATCTGTGAAAGTAACAGATTCTTATCTGTTAGATATGTGCAAATCAACACTTCCACTGACTAACGGTAAGATTACCCTCAGTGGTAAGGAATACTATTATAAAGAGTGGAGCTTCCAGCTGTCTGAGGATGGCAAGTCTGCTACTTATACTTTCCAGCTGGATGAAGAGAAGAATACACTCAACAATGCAGAACCTATTTCTACCAGCCTTACCTATGAAAAAGCCAAAATAGGAGAGCAGGTGAACTATCAGGGTATTCCTTATTATATGGAACAGATGAATGAGTGGGTCAGAAACTATGCAGAGTCTTTTAACAAGCTTTACGGAGTAAAGGGAGCAACAGACTACAGAGGAGACGACCATACAGGAGCAATCTTCTATACTGGTACGAATACTGTAAATGGTGAGCAGTACAAGATGAAGGTCGGCTCAGGTACCAAGTCCTACAGCTCATCGGATGATGGATATTTCAAACTGAATGCGGGCAATTTCAACGTAGAGAAATCAATAGAGAATGATGCCAACAGCATGGCAACACATACCGTAGAGACAGGTGGTATCAGCAAATATGATATTATTGCTGAACTCAAGGATCTGTCTACCAATACAGATAAAATGACATTTAGAGGATGCAAGGCAGAGGATTTCCTGATCTGCCTTATGGGAGATGCGGCACTGAATGCAGAAAGTGCTAACAGATTCCAGTCTATTTACAGCAATATTGAGAAGACCATCGCCAGCAACCGTATTTCAATCAGCGGTGTTGATGCAGATGAAGAGGCAGCAAGCATGATCAACTATCAGAATGCATATAACCTCTCCAGTAAGATGATCTCCGTATTATGTGAAGTCTATGACAAGCTCATTCAGGAAACAGGAGTATAGAAAGGCGGAAGGCAGCTATGGCAATGCGAATAACGACTAAAATGATGCAGAACAGATCTTTGAACAATCTGAATACAAATAAAACACTGCAGGAGAAGCTTACCACACAGCTCTCTACCATGAAGAAGATTACCAGGCCTTCTGACGATCCGGTCATTGCAATCCGTTCTCTGAAGCTGAATTCTACATTGAACAAAATTGACCAGTATTATGAGAAGAACTCCAACGATGCCCAGAGCTGGCTGGAACTGACAGAGTCTGCAATCAAGACAACTAATTCCATTTTGGAGGATATGAGCGGATATATTACCCAGTGTGCGCAGGGTTCACTTACCGCAGAAGAAAGAGCAGCCATTCTGCAGAATCTGGCAAACTATCAGTCTGAGATCTATTCTACAGGTAATGCTACAAGTGCAGGAAGAAACATCTTCACAGGCTATCGTACAGATACTCCTCTGACTTTTCTGAAAGACAAGACAGAGAGATATTCCATTACGGAACAGAGAGATAATTCCTTTATTGATACCATAACACATACCGTAATTGGCGATATGGCGAATATCAATGCGGGTAACTTCAATACAGCATCCTACAGTGCCTATACAGAATATCAGGTCAAGAGCTATGATGTTGCAAGAATCAGACTGGCATATAATAATCTTGATATTGATACAGATGCAACTAAGAATGCAGATAAAATCAAACTGAGCTATTTCACTGATGTGAATACAGATGCTGCCCATGGTACAGATAAGGGAGCTTCTATCAGTACCACCAGCTATTCTATCTTCATGAACCAGAATGTTATTAATAACGGTGAAATGGAGATTACCGTTACAGGAAAAGATGGCAAAGAGAATACATATACTCTAGGACCCAATGGTACAATAACGCTTGATAAGACAGAGATATCCATGGATGCAAAGGGTAAGATTACCATTACCGAAACGGGTAATCCGCCACAGACTACCACGTTGCAGACTAAGACGGAGACTGATGCAGCGGGTAACAAGACCTATACCTTCGCAGACCGTATGGAGACTTCACTGACGATCACAAGCTTCTCCAAGACAGCGTCGGATGATGCATATGCTTCCGTATACGGAGATGCTAATGCCAATAATATTACATATGTTGCAGAAACTGGTGAATTGCTTCTTGGCAAGAATGTACAGAATAAGCTGGCAGCGCTGTCCATCAACAATGAAATCCGCATCAGCTATGATAAGAGCAAATGGAAGACCGATGACATTGACCCGGTCCATTACTTCTATGCAGAACGTTATATAGATACAAGAGCTGCTGATGATCCTTTGGTTTATAATGAAGAGAAGCTGACCACTCCTAAGGGCAATGTAGCAAAACAGATTATTGAATATGACATCGGAAGCAACCAGACTATCCGTGTCAATACCACTGCTGATGAGATTTATACCCACAACATGGGCAGGGATGTAGGCGAAGTGAAGGCACTTCTGGAGGAGTATGATTCCCTGGAAAAGGCATATGATACCGTAAATTCCCTGATCAAGTCCGGTAAGTATGAAGGAACAGATCTGGATACACTGAAAAAGCAGTTAAATGCGCTGGATAAAGCAAGAGCACTGTCCAAAGCAACACTACAGGAGAGATGCGAGGGCTTACAGAGCATTTTCAAGGGATATACCAATCAGGCAACACTGACCAGAACAGATGTGGGAAGCCGTGAATCCAGACTGAAGCTGATCCAGAACAGATTAAGCGCCCAGCAGACCAACTTCCAGGAGCTGGTATCAGATAATGAGGATGCTGATGTAACAGAGCTTGCAATTCAGCTAAAGAGCGTAGAGCTGACCTATGAGGCGGCACTGTCCTCTATCAGTTATGTTATGAAGACATCACTTTTGAACTTTATCTAAAGATAAAATATAAGTATTTAGCACGAAACTGTCAGAAAACTATAGCGTGGTAGACATAAATGTGCTACAATAATAATAAACCAATGCTTGAATCAATGGATGGCTTGAATGGAGAAATGAATTATGGTAGAGATCAACACAAGAATATTTGGCAAAATAGCAATCGAAGAAGAGAAAATCATACGCTTTGAAAGTGGTATACTGGGCTTCCCGCAGCTCAAGGACTTCACCCTGATCTATAATGCAGAGAAGGGTAATGACTCCGGTATCAAGTGGCTTCAGTCCTTACAGGAGCCGGGCTTTGCAATGCCGGTCATGACTGGCAATGCCCGGTTATACACCAAGATTTGACAGAGAGCTTCTGGCACCGCTTGGCGGCAATCTGGAGGCAGACAATATCCTGATGTTAGTCACAGTCACAGTACCGAAGGATATTACCAAGACCACAGTCAATCTGCGTGCTCCCATTATTATCAGTACCGATAACAGAAGAGCAGTGCAGCTGATCTGCGACGATGAAGAATACAGTATCAAATATGCCATTTACGATACATTAATGGCAACTAATGCATAGAGCATCATAAGACAAGAAGAGAAGGCAGGTGAAAGGTATGCTGGCATTATCCAGAAAAAAAGGCGAAGCCTTAATGATCAATAATGACATAGAAATCACGATATTGGAGATCAAGGGAGAACAGGTGAAGATCGGAATCAGCGCACCGAAGGAGGTTCCCGTGTATCGTAAGGAAGTATACATCCAGATTCAGGAGGCCAACAAGGCAGCTTCAGACACTTCAGGAGTTGAGCAGCTGGCTAATCTGTTAATGAAATAATCATGGATATCCATGTTTTTGAGAAAATGTTTATAGCTTCTATAAACATTTTTTCTTTCCTGACCGATATATAACTTGAAAGTAGCTATTCAGGCTCTATTCGTATAGCTCTGAATAGTTCCTATATACGTGATAAAAACATGGAGGTGAATAACATGTATGTAGAACCGGTACGGGGAATGTCTGCTGCGCAGACAAAGCAGACAGTACAAATGACAACAGATACAGACAATACGATTCATGCTCAGTCCACGGAGGGAGAAGCAGAATATACATCATATGACTCAACAACACCCAAAACATCTGCCTCACAGACAATGACAGCAGAGGAAATGCAGGGTGAGCCTGCGGCAAAGGAAAATGAGACAAAGGCGGAGAAGTTTATCCGTATTGGCGAGTACCGCATGAATAAGGCGGTGGATGCCATTGGCAGACTGGAAAATCTTGCGAATCGCAGTTTCTATGAATACACACAGGAACAGGTAGACGCTATGTTTCAGGCATTAGAGGGGAGGGGTGTGGAAGTTAAGGTAAGGTTTATGCCTAAGAAAGCGGCTGAGAGTAAGACTTTCAGCTTTGGCATAACGGAATAGGAATGTAACGTGAAGTAAAGGAAAGGTAGTCATGTAGTGTATGTGGCTGCCTTTTTGTTGTATCTATGACAGGAAGGAGAACTGCGTGCGTGAGAAAATATGATTTTATATCGGCTCTGGAAAAAGAGACAGCAGCCGAGGTTGTCAAAAATCGTGAGGAATGGATGAAATACCTGACTACAGCGGCAAGGCTGTATAAGTATCCGTTCCGGGAACAGCTTTTGATCTATGCACAAAGACCGGACGCAACAGCGTGTGCTTCCATTGAGCTTTGGAATGAGCGTATGCACTGCTGGGTAAACAAAGGGGCAAAGGGTATTGCACTTCTGGACGAGGACGAAGCACATGGCAAGCGTCTGAAATATGTTTTTGATGTTTCAGATGTCCATGCGGCAAGGAGAATCGGACGGTATCCGGAACTATGGGAATTACATGAGGAACATAAGGAAGATGTAATTAAGCGTCTGGAGCAGACTTATGGTGCTACCGATGATAAGAAGCTGTTTGAAGAAAGACTTATTGAGATAGCTGAGAGGATTGCGGCAGATTATTATGAGGAATTGCTGCCGGATCTGCAGTACATGATCGAGGGCAGTTTTTTAGAAGGACTGGACGAGCAGAATGTCGGTATCCGGTTAAGAGATACTTTATCGGAGAGTATTTCTTTTACACTTTTATCTGCCTGTGGTGCAGATATGGAGGAGTATGGTTCGGAATTTGCTTTTGATTTTATCCATGAATTTAATTCCATGGACACCCTTGCAGTACTTGGAGATGCAGCCAATGAGCTTGCAAAACCGGTACTTTTAGAGATTGGAAGAACCATAAGGGCATATAACAGGAGCCACGAACAGGAACAAACAGAAAATTTAACGCAGAAAGGACTTGCAAATACTTCTGAAATAGACTACAATGCGTTAAAGCGTGAAAGCGAGAGCGGACATGAGGAATATATTGACAACAATCAAAACAGCGTAGAAAGGGGCAATAGCGATGAATCTGACATACGAAAAGAACGGGGATTATCTGATTCCGAACCTGACAGCGAACGAGGAGCCGGAACAGGCACTGACCAAGTACGGACTGATGAGGAAGAACTTTCTGAAGGAGCACAGGAGAAGGATTTATCAGGGAATGATTCTGACAGGGGAGCTGAAAGCACATTGTCTGCAGGTACAGGAGCAGGCAGAGCAGAGAATGGAACTTCTGACCGGACAGATGGCGAAGTCGGAAGGAGTGAACGAGGAACTGAAAGCAGCCAATCAGATGAGCTGGGTAGCGAAGATGAACAACATCAGACACTCAGCGGAGGAAATCGTGCTGACAGAACTGATTTACATTTAAGCAGTGAGGAACAATTTCATAGCACCATGCAGGAGCCGGATAGTGACAACAATTCATTATCCGGTTCCTTTTCGGATAAAACCGAAGATTTCACAGAGCTTCAAAAGGGAATCTTATGTTTTGATAATCACCTTATCCATAAAAGACCGGAGATTGCGGGATATTTCCAGTCAGAGCAGGATGCGGTTTTACAGACGGAGTATCTGAAAAATTCTTTCCGTATGGAGAAATTTACAGAGATGTATATCGGGGATGTAAGAGCCGGGTATCGTGCTGATGAGGACGGGATTACCATGTGGAAAGGCAATTATCTGACCCGTGAAGCAGAGAGCAGGATTTCATGGGAAGATGCAAGATACCGGGTCAATTCTTATATCGAGGATGGTGTCTATTTACTTCCGGGGGAAGTGGCAGAGCAGATTGATACAGACGAAATGTTCAAACAGCTTGACCTTTTTACCATGTTTTCGGAGCAGGTCGGCAACATTGCCATGAAGCAGGCAGAAGAAAAAAGTGTTATGCCGACAGGCTTTGTACTGCCGGAGCAACAGATTGATGATATTTTAAGAAGCGGCGGGGGCAGGGATGACAGCCGCAAACGTATTTATGCCAAGTACCAGCAGAGAAAGACACCGGAAGAAATGACTGCCTTTCTGAAAAAAGAGTATGGAACCACCGGAAAAGGCTTTGAGTTTGACGGAAAGCAGATAGCCGTATGGTTTGATGAAGGTGGCATGCGTGTTGGATACGGTACATCAGCATCGGAGCAACCCATACTTACGATGGAATGGAAAGATATTGAGCAGAATATCCGCAGGCAGGTAGAGAATGGCACATATATGGGTGCAAATGAAGCTTATCTTGTGGAAGAGGTGAAGCGTAGCAGGATTGCAAACCATTTATTTTTCTTTTTCCGTGATGGTATGGGAGAAATGCCGGAAGAATTGGAATTAAAGGCGGGCAATTACCCGGATGCACATGCAAGACTGGTGGAACTTCTTTCTACACCGGAAGAGGTGGAGAGGATAGCTGCCCACATGGATCATGCTCTGCATCAGTTGGAAACCGGAGAAAAAATCCTGCGTTTCCGTTCTGTTATGCCAAAAGAGGAGCTTCGTGCCGAACTCGACAACTTTCTGGTAGACAGGCTGACATTTCCAGCTGCTGAGCATGTGGAAATTAAACACGAGGATTTTATCACGCAGGATGAGATTGACCACAGGCTCGGCAGGGGAAGTGGTTTTTTAAATGGTTCTTTCCGTATTTATGATTATTTCAAGGAAGGGCATGACCGCAAAGAAGCAGCTAATTTCTTAAAGAATGAATATGGAACAGGCGGCAGTAGCCATGCACTTGCCGGAGCTGACCACAGCTATGCGGATCACGATGCAAAAGGAATAAAACTGCAAAAGGGAAATATCGGAAAACCATACGCAGAGGTACTTTTGTCTTGGAATGTTGTGGAGAAACGTATCCGAAAGCTCATTGAAGAAGATAAGTATTTATCTCCGGAAGGAAAAGAAGCCTATGCACAGTACAGAGTGGAGCAGGAGCAGAAGGCTTTGGAGCAGACACAGGCAAAGATGGAGCATGAAACCAAAGTAGCCTGCAAGAATGCCATTGAAAAAGCAATCGCTGAAAAGTTTGACGGGTATCGTCTGCCAAAGGATACAGCGGAAGCAGTCATTCAGGAATATGGCTCTGAACGGGTAAGCTATGTGCTTGCCAATTCTGTCATGCACAAAAGGCAGGACGGACGGTTTTCTCCGGAGAATAAGGAGTGGGCAAAAGCCATTGAGCCTTATGCCATGGTGAAAAATGAGGATATGGTTGTGGATTCCCACCCTGCCGTATTAAATGGCTTTATCAACCAGACACGACGGTATATCGAGCAGGAGAAAGAGCTTGCGGCACAGGCGGCTGAGAAAATCACGATTGATGGACAGGAGTGCATCAAAGTCGATGAATGGGGGACTGAGGAAGAAACCTATGTGCTTGGAAATTCCGTAACAGATAAGCAATTTCTTTATGCAGAGGTAAATGGTGTTGCCTTTGAGTACGATTATCAGCCACAGCGGGGAGAAGTCGAGGAAGATTATCTCAACGAGATGACGGAAAGGGATATAGACCGTCACGAAACAGAGGTGTTTACACAGATTGAAGGAAGTGAAGATTATCCTGAAGGTGTTGAGGAACCACCATTAACGACAGAGGATGTGCAAAATCTGGTTCTGATTAACAGGGAGTATTCTGCAGGAACCAGAACCACGGTTTATGATTTTGAATGTGATATTCGTGGGGAACATGACACATTGCAGTATACTTTAGAGCATCACGATGACGGGGAAGGTTTTACCATTCATACGCAAAAGGATGATATTTGGGAACGGATGTCTGAGCCGGAACTTGAGCGTCTTGAGGGTATTATCAGCCGTGAAGCCTTGTATTTTAAATACCATGATAAAATAGCAGGGGCAAAGAGCATAGAGGATATGGAGGAGATTCAGTTCAGTATTATGGAAGATGAGTCTCCTTATTTTTCGGCAGTTTCAGATAGGGTATGGAAAGAATTTAGCCAGAAAGAAAATGAGCTGTCTGGAGAAAATAGGGAAACTTCCGGACAGGATGTCCAAAAGCCGGAGGAAGTGTCAGATACACCATTAGAGCTGGATATCGAAGTACCCGTGAAGCAGGCAGAACCACAGATTGATAAGACCGGAGCTGTCAATTTCCGTATCACGGATGATGCTTTAGGAATTGGTACTGCAAAGGAAAAATTCCGCAGAAATGTGGAAGCCATACGCACGCTAGAGAAAATAGAAAGCGAGAACCGTATCGCAACACCGGAGGAACAGGAGATTTTATCTCAGTATGTTGGCTGGGGTGGACTTGCGGATGCCTTTGATGAAAGCAAGAGTGCCTGGGCAAATGGATATCAGGAATTAAAGGGACTGTTATCGGAACAGGAGTATACTTCAGCAAGGGAGAGTACCTTAAATGCCCATTACACAAGCCCTGCCATTATTCGCAGTATATATGAAGCATTAGATAAAATGGGATTTGAAAAAGGAAATGTTCTGGAGCCGGCAATGGGTATCGGAAACTTCTTCGGTATGCTTCCGGAGAAGATGCAGGAGAGCAGACTATACGGTGTGGAGCTTGACGGTATCACGGGAAGGATTGCAAAGCAGCTATATCCAAATGCTGACATTAAAATCACAGGCTTTGAAAAGACAGATTATCCGAACGATTTCTTTGATGTGGCAATCGGAAATGTGCCATTTTGACAGTACAAGGTGGCAGACAAGCAGTATGACAAACAGAATTTTTTAATTCATGATTATTTCTTTGCAAAGACCTTGGATAAGGTTCGCCCCGGCGGTGTGGTTGCCTTTGTTACCAGTAAGGGAACAATGGACAAGAAAAGTCCGGAGGTCAGAAAATACCTTGCCCAGAGAGCAGAGCTTCTTGGTGCGGTCAGACTGCCCAACACGGCATTTAAGGAGAATGCTGGAACAGAGGTCACTTCTGATATTTTGTTCTTAAAGAAGCGTGACCGTGTGATGGATTTGGAGCCGGACTGGGTGCATCTGTCAGAGGATGAGAACGGCATTGCCATGAACAGCTATTTTGCCGAACACCCAGAGATGATCGTGGGAAAAATGGAAATGGTCAGCGGACCGTATGGTATGGAAAGTACCTGTATGCTCGATACCACAAGACCATTTGCACAGCAGCTACAGGAAGCGGTCAGCTATATTGATGGAGAGATAGAAGCGGTGGAACTGGATGAGCTGGCAGATGAGCTTGCGGATGCCACCATTCCAGCGGACCCGGATGTCAAGAATTACAGCTACACTCTTGTGGACGATAGGGTGTATTACCGTGAAAATTCCATTATGAAGCCTGTGGATATGTCAGCGTCCATGCAGGAACGTATCAAGGGCATGGTGGGTATCCGAAACTGTACGCAGGAGCTTATCAATCTGCAATTAGAGGAATATCCGGATACAGTAATCAAGGAAAAGCAGGCGGAGTTAAAAAGTTTATATGATGCTTTTTCCAAGAAACACGGTCTAATTAACTCGCAGACCAACAAAAGAGCATTTAATCAGGACAGCAGCTATTGTCTGTTATGTTCTCTTGAAAAATTGGACGATGAAGGCAACA
>ERZ859923.955-NODE-955-length-13730-cov-3.967166_pt1 | contig 13730 bp, 12 predicted proteins | sample MGYA00510116_ERZ859923 | MGnify/ENA primary metagenome ERZ859923 (study PRJEB30046, sample SAMN00715168) | human gut metagenome | study: EMG produced TPA metagenomics assembly of the A metagenome-wide association study of gut microbiota in type 2... | reverse complement strand
GTCACAATATTTGGCTCCCTCGGCAATAGTCCCAGTTCTCACAAGCTTCATGTTCATAATATCGGCAAGCACAAAGTCCATACGACACAAGTATTGTGCTAATTCCGGGCATCCCTCATCATTGCACAACTTACAAATTCCACACTCAAGATAATCATATCCAAGATCATACTCGTCATTTCCCGGTAATATATCAACCACCCAGTCATTTTCATATTTTCTCTTATGACTTTCTTCGGACCACTTCAAACGTCCTTCCATCTTCTTAGGCGACAGATAGCTTTCCGCATCTCCCATCACTTTCCTGAATAAAGACGAAGCACAAAGTCCATCTCTGAATATCTGGTAGTTCTCCTCCGGCGACTTACCTGTGCTGCGGTTCATCGCAATAAAATAGCTGCCCATTACATAACTGCTCACGAGCCTTGAGTTGCCAATTTCTTTCGCCCTGTTCATAATTTCTTTGTGCGTCTTTATTATTTTCTTTGCGGTATTCTTTTGAAATCCACGCCTTTTTAGTTCAGCCTTAACCGCACTATGATAGAACTTACTTACTGATAATACCCCGATAGAATTTTTCATATCAAGTGCACCTCCTATAATCCACACTTCGCACAAGTTAGTTGTCATTAACCAATGTTTACTATACGATACTTTTTAATCAAAGTAAAGCGGACTTATCTCCTTTCTTCTTCTCTCTTCTCCAAAAAAGACCGACGCATAAAGCTGCAAATACAACAGTCACAATTATAAGTATTGGCATTATCGGAATTGAACGTACATCTGCATCTATCAGCTTAAGGCCCTGATTCAATGTGTATATTTCTATTATACCTTATATCGGCAAAATCGCATATCCATTTTATGCCATATTTCTGTAATATAAAAGCCGGATGCATCAAACCTCGGTGGTTACTGACGAATCCGACCTTTTGTAGTCCAATTTCCGCTCTTGAAGATGAATCGTATATCATCCTTTGACATTATCACAACTTCCACAATGCAGACAGTGATTCTGATAGATTGCTGATATCAAAGTAATCGCCCTGTGCCTCATACAGTTGAAACACTTCGATTGCGTCTTTCGTATCTCCCGGATAGATTTTCTTCATATATGGATTTTTTTCAAACATAATATCAAGATTCTTTTTTCCGATGTTCTTTATTTTTCCACGCAGAGACACCGCAATTTTGTCTTTTGTTGCGGATATTGCCACATACTGCTGCTCCATTAACTGGTCATAAAATGCTTTTCCTTTTGCTGTAAGGAAATACACCCCCTCTTCATCATAGTACATCATATCTATGATTCTTGTCTGAGGATGTCCATCTGAACCTATCGTTGCAACTGTTGTTGAATGAATTTCATCCACCAGAAGTTCAAGATAATCCATTTTTGTCATTTCCAAATCTCTCCTTTCAGTATCGGTGTAAGTTTTTTATATATCATCATGGTAATTGCTCCAATTACCATGCCTTTTAAGATATTAAACGGCAATGCATTGAATAGCACAATGTCCAGCTTAGTCTTAATAAATGGCAGAAATTCGCCAAATGATGCAATCAGCTGCTCCAGAGGCATAAATGTTTCAAACAGTGGAAGTAGAATAAAATAATTTGCAATCGCTGCCGCTATTCCCATAACCACACTTGAAATAACACATGCCCACTTCGCCATTTTCTTAGTCTTTTTGTATTTGTATATAAAACCGGCAGCCAGTACATAAGATGCCCCCATCAGGAAATTAGCAAGTTCACCAATTCCTCCTGTTGATGTTGACAGAAGCTGTAATATATTTTTTATCAATTCTATCATCACTCCTGTAACCGGTCCAAACGCAAACGTCCCAATCAGTGCAGGTAAATCTGACAGATCCATTCGTGCAAATGATGGACTCAAAGGAACCGGAAACTCTAAAAATGCCAACACATATGATATAGCTGCCAGTAGAGCTGTCATTGTTATCGTTCTTGTAGAAACTAAATTTTTTCTTGTTTTAATAGTTGCTGTATTGTTACTCATAAATCTCCTTTTTGTGAGATATGGCTGAATTTAAAACAGCCCGCAGGACGGGATTTCCTGCGGGACTTGTTTTATCATATCTTCTCTCATCCGGACTTTACCGTCGGTTATGGAATTGCACCATATCAGCTTTCTGCTCGCAGACTATACTGCCGGTCAGGAATTACACCTTGCCCCGAAGACTATAATTTTTTCTGTTGACTATCTTTAACTTGAGAAACACGTTTCGCAAGTTTCTCAAGTTATCACGGCAGTTGCCAAAGTATCGTGCAAGCATAAACTTTGGCTCGTTGCTTCGTGTATATTAAAATTCATAAGGTGGATTTCCAGAGAAATCTGCGATTATACCATGAGGGTTTTCAAGATAGAATACCTCAAAAATAGGATTATCTGCTGTCTGGTACTGTCCCTTAACGATAGGATTGTTCATGCATCCTTCCTTTACACTCTTGCTATCCTCAAATACTGCTTTGCCATGAAGTCGAATCCATGCATATTCAGGAGAAGATACTGATACTTCTACTTCAGGATTTGCTAACATATCCTTGTAAACATCCTTTGTGTTGTTAGTACAGAACCAAAGCTTTCCATCCTGCTCAAAGCAAAACATGAATGGACGGCATTTTGCCTTTCCATCTCTTCCGACTGTTGCTAAATACTGAACTGGATTTTTCTGTAAAAATTCTACTACTTTCTGCATTTTAATCTCCTTTCTTGCGCTGTCTTTTGCGCATCTCAAGTTTGTGCGTAAGCACAAACCTTGCGTATGAAAAATCTTATTTTTCATACTATTACATCCTTAATTTGTTGTAACATTGTTTGTTACATCTTGCATTTGTACTATAGCATTTGTTTATTGTAATGTCAATAGTTACATCAAACTTTTTGTAACTTTTTTTGTTACAACTCCCTTTAAAAGTTTTACATTGAATACAACAAATAAAAAAGGCTTCGGAAATTGTGATGATATAATCACGCATCCGAAGCCGTCTGTATGCTACTCTTTATCTGTATACACTGCAATATCTTTTTTCACATCAGCAAGTGTCATTTCTGAAAGTTTTTCCTCCATTGCCCTCTGTACCTCTAACAGCCTCTTATCAAGAACATTATGAATATTCTTTCCTACTGGACATTTCTGATTGGGATTCTCATGAAAATGAAACAGCTCTTCATCCGGTGCACACTCCACTGCCTTATACACATCAAGGAATGTAATCTGCTCCAATGGTCTGGTAATTGTCACACCGCCTGTACCCCTTGCAACCTCAATAAGACCAGCAGCCTTTAATTGTTGCAATATTTTACGGACAATTACTGGATTGGTTCCAATGCTTGCTGCCATAAAATCACTAGTCATCTTCTGATCCGAAAATGTATCTATACAGGCAAACATATGGATTGCCATTGTAAATCTGCTTGAAATCTGCATTATAAACACCTCTCTTTAACAGTAATCATATCAAAAAACAGATGTAATTTCAATGGTTACACAATTGTTAAAAATCTAATATAAATACAATCAATAGTCTGCTTTAGAAAATCGTTTTCAGTATTTTCTTTCAGTCTTTACTTATCAATATAAACGTGTTATAATACTTCAAATTTGAACTATTCATTTTTGTAGTTTTTGAGTGTTATCGCATAAAGATTATCTGTTTAATGTTAATACTACGAGAACTAACTATTCTGTGCAATCTTAATATTACTATGAAGGAGGCTGATTCTTTTATGAACTCAGGAATTGAATTTGCACAAAAAATCAATCTTGCATATAACTCTGTATGCAAGCCGCTTTTACATAAGTTTAATCTTCCACAGACAGCTTTCGATATTCTTATGTTTCTTGCAAATAATCCAGAATATACTACTGCAAGAGATATTGTGGAGGTAAGAAAAATCAAAGCTAATCTTGTTTCTGTCAATGTTGACAGGCTTGTGTGCGATGGTTATATCATACGAAAAGAAACCAAAGGTGATAGAAGGAAAACTCAGCTTATATGCACACCTGTGGCAGAGGAAATAATTAAAGAAGGGCAGGTTTTACAGAAAGATTTTCTTGAACATCTTTTTGATAATATGGACACTGCCACTAAAGAGGCTTTTTTTTCGGGTATGAAACAGATAGAAGCTAATCTTGATAAGATACTTGAAGACAACTAGGGTCGGTGTGCACCTGACACCAAACTATTTTTATTAGAATTGTGCACAGAAAAGAGGTAAATACCTCTGCTCCTGCATGGGCAGTCGCATTTTGCTTCGCAAAACAAGGAGGTATATAAATTATGTCATCATTATTTTTAATTATTATTGTAACTTTTTTTGCAGGTATGGGAGCCGGTCTTGGAACTGGCTTTGCCGGTATGAGTGCCGCTGCCGTAATCAGCCCTATGCTTATCACATTTTTAGGAATGGCTCCATATATGGCTGTCGGTATCGCACTTTCTTCTGATGTGCTCGCCAGTGCCATATCAGCATATACATACGGAAAAAATAAGAACCTTGATATTAAAAATGGTCTTATTATGATGGTCAGTGTTCTTATATTCACTGTTGTAGGAAGCTATGTATCAAGCCTTGTTCCATCAGCTACAATGGGCAGCTTCTCTGTATTTATGACATTTCTTCTTGGAATTAAATTCATCATAAGACCTGTTATGACTACAAAGGAAGCCATGGAGGGTGTGTCTGCTAAGAAACGTGCCATACAATCAGTTGTATGCGGCGTATTAATCGGCTTTATATGTGGCTTCATCGGTGCCGGCGGTGGTATGATGATGCTGCTTATACTTACCTCTGTTCTTGGATATGAACTTAAAACTGCTGTTGGAACAAGTGTATTTATTATGACATTTACTGCACTTACAGGTGCTGTATCACACTTTGCGATTGGTGGAATACCTGATATAACTGTGTGGCTATTATGTATCGTATTTACACTTATATGGGCAAGAATAGCAGCTATCTTTGCAAACAAAGCTACTCCTGAAACACTTAACCGTGCAACAGGAGTCATACTTGTTATACTAGGCATAGTAGTTATGCTTTTCTCATACCTTGGATAATATCACCAGACTAAATATCTCAATAAATGCTGTACTAACGCAGCAGGAATTATGCTTCCATGGCTTCTTTCTGCCTGCTGTCTTTTCTTTCAAATATTGCTCTGAAGATAAAACGTACAAATGGTCCACAGTAAAACATCTGATAAAGTATTGCCATAGGGAAATTCATAGCCCATGTCTTAACCCACGTACCAAAAGATGGTTCCTTAAAAAGTATTGTTGCAACAAAACTCATAACAGGACACATGATACAGCATATACATATAGATATTGCATATGTGATAAACTGTGGTCTGTCCGTTGGCTTCATAACAGTAAATGCCAGCAGCCTTGCCAGCCTTCCAACTATAAAGAACTCAAGAACGAAAGCAACGGGTATCATTATTGGCAGCTCGTGTAATGCTGCAATAAAAGTTGTTCCATCAACTGTTCCTGTGTTAAGAGCTATATTATAAACAACCATCCCATAAACCATAATAGCTGCCATAATAATTGTGAATATTACTTCCTGAAATTTGTTTTTTGGCATAAAAAAATCCTCCTTAATGATAACTTAACTCAATGTGTTGTTCGTTATCATCCAGGAGGATGTTTCGTTTCCAATAAAACCATTTAAAGCCTGCATATTCTATCATATAAAAAGCTGTACAGTCAAGTGTTTTTACTCTATTGTAATAATGTCGTAATAATGTACTATTGTAATAATGCGTAATAATGTATTTTTACTCTATCGTAATAATGTCCTTTAATATATAGTTAAACGATGGTGCTGAGCTGTCTTTATTTTCCACAAAGCCTTCACTAAGGTCTATGATATCATTTGGATTGTCAGTATTTACGCCTATGTAGTCACCTTTAAACACAGTAAGACTGCCATTCTTAAACTGCCCGATAACATCAGCTACCATTTCCTTGGTGCCATCTGCAACAGCAATATCATTATACTCAAGCATTGAAACCCAGTCTTCATCGAAGCCGGCTCCCACATCATTACCATGTATGTTACCTCTGATATTCTTCTCAATCACCTTTCCATTAAGAACCGCATCAACTGCTGCCTTCATATATGGCTTCCAGTTTATCTTACAGCCCGTAAGATATGTCGTTGGTGCTACATCAAACATACTCTTGTTATAGCTTACATTAAAAACAGGTACATCTGAGGCTGTTTCCTCACAGGCAGTCGCTGGTCCTGCTGTATCCGAATGCTGTGATATAATAATACACTTCTCATTTATGAGTTCTCTTGCATACTTCTTTTCAGTACGATAATCATTCCACTTGTATGTATACTTTACTGTCATGGTAGTATTACCCACAACTGATCTTGCTCCAAGCAAAAAAGCTGTATATCCTGATATAACCTCCGCATTAGGATACGCTGCAACATATCCTATCTTAGCTTCATTTTCTGTTATTATTCCTTCTGATATAAGCTCCTTAAGCTTTATACCTGCTGCAACTCCTGCTGCATATCTTCCTTCATATATAGCTCCCATAAATGTATGATAATTAGAATAGTATGGATCCTCGTTAGCATTAGCGCAGGTTGCCATGCAAAACTGCACATCAGGATACCTGCCAGCCAGCTCCTTAGTTGTTACACCATAGTTATAGCTTGTAGAAAATATCAGATTGCAGCCTGCATTTACAAGTCTTTCAAGATATTCTCTTTCTGTTCCCTCGGCAACATTATACATATGCATAACTTCAACCTTATCGCCATACTCTTCCTTTATATCCGCAAGTGCCTCTATGAAATTGTCTGTATATGCTGTACTTGCATCACCTACATATATTATCCCTACTTTGATGCTCTTATCTTCATCTTTTCTTGAATAAACCATACAAGCACCTATAATGACACTTACTGCAACACATGTTATAAAAGTTACGATACTCTCCCTGCTTGCTATATAAGACAGCATCCTGCCGGATATTTTCTTAATATTACTTATCTTCATCTGCTTCACCATCCTTATACAGATTATCAATGTCTATCCTGCCACTATCAATAAGTCTAAGCATAATATCCACAAGCTCCGGGTCAAACTGTGTGCCGCTGCCTCTTCGTATTTCCCCTAAAACATAGTTCTTATCAAGCTTCTTTCTATATACTCTGTTAGCTGTCATAGCATCAAATGCATCTGCTATTCCGATAATTCTTGCATTAAGCGGTATCTCTTCCCCCTTAAGACCCTGCATATATCCTTTTCCATCATATCTTTCATGATGATAAAGTGCTCCTTCCTCAACATGGTTAACAAGAGTAAAGCTTTTAAGTATTTCCGCTCCTTTTTCAACATGTGATTTCATAATGGCATACTCTTCATCTGTAAGTCTTTCCGGTTTGTTAAGTATTCTGTCTGGAATACCTATCTTTCCTATATCGTGAAGCAGTGCCGCTTTTCTAAGGTTTTCACATTCTTCATCACTGTATCCTAGCTCCTTTGCTATCATAACTGAATACTCAGATACTCTTAGTGAATGCTGGCTTGTATTAACATCCTTTGCATCAACAGTCCTTGCGATAGTAAGTACTGTTTCGTTTCCCATCTCAAGCTGTTTCTTTACAAATTCGAGCTCTTTCTTCTGAAAATCAATGGTTCTTTTAATCTGTGTATGGAATATTATCCACGTAAGATATGCAACTGTAAGTCCAAATATTCCGACCATATACACCTTAAACCACCAATAGTTATATATCTTTGCTTCCTTAATAATTGTATATGTGTTTTCAGATATTGGTTCCCTGCCATTTTCATCAAGAACTGATAAATGAAATGTATATGTGCCTACAGGTATGTTCGTGTATATTATGTTAGTCAGATCACTTTGCAATATTATCCTTGGTTCAGTATCATACCCTTCCAGATATATGCTTACATAAGGAGTGTTAACAGAATAGTTTATAATCTCAGGGAACATCTCTATCATCTGTGCTTTACTGTCAATATAAAGCTCTTCTCCTCTTTTTATCCTGAGAGTTTCTCCATCTACTTTTACTGACTTCATCTGTATACGATATGACCTTATCCTGGCACTATAATCATTGAGATTGACTATCACTACACCATCATCGGTTGACATATACAGATTATTATTAACATCGATATAATCCCATGCATTCGGCGTAAGTGCTTTTTCAAGCCCACAATCTCCATTTAGCAGCTTATAATCAAGCTCTTTCCCGGAAAGTAATGCATTCTTATCAACAACATATATTCCGGCTGAGCCCAGCACAAAAAGATTATCATTGTTTCCATTAACCACATTGTAATTATTATAGTAAGGAAAATTATCCAATATTCTTATAACGCATGACTTATCCATATAACACAGACTGTTACTTGTTACTATGAATACACCCTCGCCAGAATCATCCTTTACCATTCTTAATATAACCGCTGAACTAAGACCATCATCCTTATCATAATTATCTATTACTCTTCCATCACTAATAACCTCTATTCCATTGCCATCTGTTCCTGCAAGTATAACTCTTCCGTAATCTGGTATATCTGTTTCAAGGGTGCATAAAACCTTACTGTTTTTCATAGAATAACCTATATTGCCAGTGACAGCTTCATCTACAATATAACTAAGTCCTGTATCACCTGCTGCAAGCATTGTATTATCACTTAACTCTGTTATAGTCCTGTATCTGTTTCCACTTAGTCCATTATTCTCATCATATCTTATAATTTCACCACTATATGTAACCTCATATATTCCTTTACCGGTTGTACATATCCACATATTATTTTTACTGTCTGTTGTTATGCACCTTATTCTTACGTTATCCAGCTCTTTTACAAGTTTATTCACAAGCTCATTCACAGAGCCGTCCTGCTTCTGAATATAATCACCATTAGCCGAACTACTGCCTGCAGCTGCATATGAAACGGCAATTCCACTATCTGTACCTATATAATAATTTCCATTCCACATTGTAACTGTGTTTACAACCAGATTTTCATCGGTATGTTCATAATTAAGCTGTGTAAACGCTGATCTGCTTAATCTTAACAGCCCAAGTCTTGATGATGTAAACCAGAGATTTCCCTGATAATCTGCTGTCATATGATCTATTGAATTATTAAAGCTGCCTGTATCAATATTTATAAACCGATTCTGGCTGTCATAATATCCTGTACCATTGTCTGCACATACAAAAAGTGTGGCATTTTCGGTTAATGTGTTATCTACAAAATATATTTCTTTAATATTATTAAGTTCATTACAGCTTACACTTTCTTTTAGTACATAAGCATTATTATTTAAATCATATTTATCTATATTTCCTTTTGATGTTCCCACATAAAGCATACCGGCATCATCGAATGAACACGTTGTATATCTTCCACCATCTGATGCACTATATTCTGAAATAACTGCTGCATTTTTTACAATACTTAGCTGTCCATTATCGCTGACAACTGCTATGTTACCGTTCTTATCAGAGTCTGCACTTACAGCATATTTTATATCATCTATATAGCTTTTAACTGTTAATCCACCAGCCAGAGAAACTACTGACATAGCACCTGTCGTACCAATATAGTAATCACCATCAGAACCTTGTGTTATACACTTTACGGAATCAGCTGATAATCCTTCTTTTTCTGATACAACATTTATGATTGTTTCATCAATCATTATCGATACACCGCTATCATTGGTTCCTATCCATAATCTTCCCTCTTCATCTTTATACAGACAGTTTACCGTCTTAACAGAGGAATATTCATCCACCCATTTAAACTCTGTACCATTATACCTGTATAAACCACCATAAGTTCCTATCCATAGTATTCCATCATTAGTCTGTGCTATATCATTGGCACAGCCGCCTGGTATTCCGTTTTCTCTTCCATAAATGGTCTGAAGATAAGTATTATAATCTGGTGTTTCTTCTATATTATTCTGATTATTCCTACTGTTATCAGAAGCTGCATACACGCACTCAGGTGTGCCTGTTTCCACAAGCTGTACTGCTGCCATAGCAGCTATCCCGATATATATACAGGCTGTCATCATCCTTTTATCAAATCTGTTCTTTCCCTTGTCGTACTTTACATATATATATAATGCTAGCACAGTTATAATCTTATCAGGAAAATCAATATAAAATTGTCCTGCAATGTGACTTAATAAATCATTAAAGCCTATTCCCAAAAGTGACTCAATAACTCCATCACCCCATATATTATTGGTATAACCATTAAAAAACATATAATTAAAAATCACAGAAATAAAACACGAAACAAGTGCAATATAGAAACTTGATGTCAGTGTACCAAGCGGTGTTTTCATATAATCCTTACTTATGCAGATGCCAGCAACTACTGCTATAGAAACACTTACTATGGCATAACAGGCATATGTCCACGAACATATTATAGAATAAAGAATATTGAGAGTAACTCCAACGATAACACCGCATACCGGTCCGCATACATAAGTGGCCGCAACTGTCCCTAGTGAATCAAGCCATAATGGAAGCCTGAAATACCCAGCAATACACTTTCCTGCCAGATTCAGCAATACACATATTATTATAAACACGCTTATTGTATACCACTTATTTTTCTTCATAGGCTTTTCTCCGTTCAGTATGCTGTATTATCCGTTGGCTGTTATGTTTAATCCATCCTGACTGCTATGCATATTTTCAATACATAATCTAAGCATATCAATAATGATTTAACTTTTACACTCTACCATAATAAAATTATAATTATTATATTAATTATAAATACAATTATAAATAATATAGGACTATAAAACTCTATCAAATGATAGAGTTTTATTTTAAAATTCACAATTTCCTGGAGTTCTTGGAAATGGTATAACATCTCTTATATTTTCAACACCAGTTAAATATATAAGTAATCTTTCAAATCCCATACCGAAACCTGAATGAATACAAGTTCCATATTTTCTTAAATTACAGAACCAATCAACTGTAGATGAATCAATTCCCATTTCATTCATTCTAGAAATTAATTTATCATAATCCTCTTCCCTTTGTGATCCACCCATTAATTCTCCAGCAAGTGGTACTTCTAAATCTACTGCTGCAACAGTCTTACCATCTTCATTTACTTTCATGTACCAAGCTTTAATATCTTTTGGCCAATTTGTAATAAATACTGGACTATTATAGTATTCAGTAATATATCTTTCATGTTCTTTTGATATATCAGATGAATAATCTGGTTTAAATTCGAAATCTACTTTCGCATTTAATAATATATCAACTGCTTCATGATGAGTAATTCTTACAAATTTTGAATTAATTAAACTAGTTAATTTATTTATTAATCCATTTTCAACAAATTTATCTAAAAATTCTAATTCATCCTTACATTTATCCATTACATAACTAACTATATATTTAAGCATTTCTTCTTCTACATCCATTAATTGATCTAAGTTACAGAATGCCATTTCTGGTTCTATCATCCAAAATTCATTAGCATGTGTTTTTGTATTAGAATTTTCTGTTCTGAAAGTTGGACCAAATGTATATATTTTTTTAAATGCCATAGCAAATGCTTCACCATGTAATTGACCTGTACCTGTAATATATGAAGTTTTACCAAATAAATCTTTTGATGTATCAACTTTACCATTAGTATTAGGTATAGAATCAAAATCAAGTGTTGTAACTTTAAACATTTGGTTTTCCCCTTCACAATCAGCTGTTGTAATAAGTGGAGTATGTACATATATAAATCCATGTTCTTGGAAATATGAATGTATTGCAAATGCTGCTACACTTCTTACTCTAAATACAGCTTGAAATAAATTAGTTCTTGGTCTTAGGTAAGCTACACTTCTTAAAAACTCTCTAGTATGTCTTTTGGGTTGTATTGGATAATCCATTGTACAATCACCAAGTAATGTAATATCAGAAGCAACTATTTCATAGTCTTGTCCTTTTCCTTCTGATTTTCTTAATACACCTACTACATTTATAGAGCATCCTACTCTTAATTTTGAAATTTCATCAAATTTAGATAATTTATTATCATAAAATATTTGAATACTTTTTAGACAAGTACCATCATAAAAATCTATAAATCCAAATTCTTTTTGTTTTCTGTGATTTTTAATCCATCCAGATACTTTAATCTCACTATTTATATATTTATCAACATTTTTAAATATTTCAACTAAATCCATTTTATCACCTAATTTTCTTTATGTAATGCTCTATAAGTTAATTCAAATACTATAAGTCCAAGTAATATTAAACCTACCCATAAAAATGGGTTTCTAGTATTATCTAGAAAAAATTGTCTTATACCTTTAGTACTATCATTAAACCAATTATTAATATTTGTCCATACATTTAACATAATTACACCTTCCTTATTTTTTTATGTCCTTTTATCAACATTTTAACGCCATATGGATGTTTAAATGCTACTGTTAAGATTTTATCTTTAATTCCTACTATAACACCTTCACCATACATATCAAAGAATATATGTTCACCTATTTTGTATTCTTCATTACTATTAATATTATCACTAATATTAATTTTATTATCATCAAATACTTTTTTATTATTAAATTTAATATATTTAGGATTAATTTCTTTAATAAATCTGCTTTCAGGATTTCTTACTCTATACCATAAATAGCTCTAGAACTGGCATTTAGTAAATATAATCTATTTTTAGCTCTAGTTAAAGCAACATAACAAAGTCTTCTTTCTTCTTCTAATTCTTCTTCACTATTAAATGAATTAAAATGGGGAAAAATACTTTCTTCTAGACCAATTATAAATACATTACCAAATTCCAAACCTTTAGCTAAATGGATAGTCATTAAGGTTACAGCATTATCATTAGATTTATATTCTGTTATATCAGAAACTAAACTAATCTCAGATAAAAAATCTTCTAAGCTTATTATACCATACATTTCTTCAAACTGATATGCAACTGTTTTAAATTCATTTAAATTTTCTATTCTTGTTTCTGATTCTATAGTCTTTTCACTTTCAAGTTCATGAAGTAATCCTGATTTATCTAATACATAACTTACAAAATCTACTAAAGACATAGAATCTTTTTTAGCTCTAAAATCATTTATTAATTCTTTAAATTCCAATTCTTTAGATGATGATATTGCATCAAATATTGAAGTATTTAAATCATTAGCTTTATTTATTAAATTTTCTATTGTTACTTTACCTATTTTTCTTCTTGGAACATTTATTATTCTAAGTAATGATACATCATCATCCTTATTATAAATAAGCTTTAAATAAGCCATCAAATCTTTAATTTCTTTTCTATTATAAAAGTACTGACTTCCTACTATTTTATATGGAATATTATTTAATACTAATTCTTTTTCCATAGTTTGTGATTGTGCATTTGTTCTATAAAGTATTGCTATATCCTTATAATCAATACCTTCATCTATTAATTTATTTATTTCTGATACTACATAATAAGCTTCATCTTTTTCATTTGCTAATGTATTGTATTCAATTAAAGCTCCTTCTTCATTATCTGTCCATAAATTTTTATCTTTTCTATTTTTATTATTTTTTATTACATCATTTGATGCATTAATAATAGTTTTAGTAGAACGATAATTTTGTTCTAGATATACAGTTG
>ERZ859923.949-NODE-949-length-13758-cov-6.420346_pt1 | contig 13758 bp, 10 predicted proteins | sample MGYA00510116_ERZ859923 | MGnify/ENA primary metagenome ERZ859923 (study PRJEB30046, sample SAMN00715168) | human gut metagenome | study: EMG produced TPA metagenomics assembly of the A metagenome-wide association study of gut microbiota in type 2... | reverse complement strand
CAGCCACGGAATTTGATGATATAATCTTTTCCGGTAAATCCTCTTGCCACACGGATCGCACTCATGACTGCTTCTGTACCGGAACTTACCATACGGGTCATTTCCATTGATGGCATCATTTGGGCGATCAATTCTGCAATCTCACATTCTTTTCTTGTCGGTGCACCAAAAGTCAAGCCATCCTGACAGGCTTTTTGTACTTCTTTGATCACTTCCTCATCCGCATGTCCTAAAATACCCGGTCCCCAGGAGCAGACATAATCAATATATTCATTTCCATCTTCATCAAAAAATTCAAATCCAAGCGCCTTTAACATTCCGATGCCGCCATCGTTGGTTGCACTTCCACCAATTCCAATCATGAAATTTTTACATCCTCGTTTCAGGGCATCTGCAATCATCTCCCCCACTCCATAGGTAGATGCACGCAGCGGATCTTTCTTTATCACAAGCGTGATTCCCGCAGCAGATGCCATTTCCATGACAGCCGTTTTTGTCTCTTCTAAAAAACCGTAATAACACGACACTTTTTCTCCAAGCGGTCCTGCCACGGTAACCGGTATTTTTTCTGCTCCCAAGCCTTCGATCAATGCATCCACGGTTCCTTCACCGCCATCTGCGAGTGGACTTAACCATACTTCTGCATCTGGTTTTGCTGCCAGAATTCCTTTCTTTACAGCATTTCCAGCCTCCATGGACGTCATGCTTCCCTTAAATGAATCGATTGCTGCTACTACTTTCATATAAATCTCCATTCTTGCGTGTGAAAAATCTTATTTTTCACACTTCCATCTTTCTCTAAGAAGTTAGTTTGTTACTGTTCGCACTTCATCCCAAGCTGCCAGAATGCCACCGCACTTGCAGCCGCCACGTTCAGTGAATCCACACCATGTGTCATCGGAATTTTCACCGTATAGTCACAGTCTGCGATCGTGTGATCTGCCAGTCCGTCACCTTCCGTTCCGAGAACGATTGCTAACTTTTCCTCCGCCATCATTTTTTCATCATCTATACTCACGGAGTCATCCCGAAGTGCCATTGCCGCCGTTTTATATCCCAGCTTATGCAGCACATCCATCGCACCGTCCGGCCAGCATGCATTTTTATCAAAATATGTCCACGGTATCTGGAATACTGTTCCCATGCTGACACGGCTTGCTCTCCGGTACAGCGGATCTGCACAGGCTGATGTCAAAAGAACTGCATCCATTCCAAGTGCCGCCGCAGAACGGAAAATTGCTCCGACATTTGTTGGATTTACCACATTTTCCAAAATTGCAACACGCCTTGCATTCTTGCAGATCTGCTCCACCGAAGGCAGTGTGGGACGGTACATGGCACATAGCATGCCGCGTGTCAGCTGATAGCCGGTGATCTTTGCCAGCACCTCGATTTCTGCAATGTAGACGGGAATCTCACACTCTGCTGTGCAGACTGGAATATCATGCTCCGCCGCCATGCTTGAATTTCCATTCTCTGCTTCCATCTTGTCTGTCTGTTTGATGTCCTGGCTTTGTAATTTTTCGCAGCGCGCAAGAATTTCTTTTGCCTGCGTCTTTACATGCTTTTTTTCCATCAGAAATGACATCGGCACACAGCCGGCATCTAAGGCACGCTTGATCACCTTCGGACTTTCCGCAATGAAAATCCCCGGCTTCGGCTCAAAATAGTGAAAAAGCTGTGCTTCATTTAAATTGTAATAAATCTGCAGCTCCGGGGCATCCAGATCTTTGATTTCTATAATATTTATCATTGTATTCCTCTTTTCTCTCCTGTATCAGCGATTGAGCATATGGCAGATAAATTCATTGATTATACCATGTGCAAAATGGCATATGATCAAATTTCAAGCCGGAAAAGAATTCTTCCCTCCTCAAGCTCTCCCCAACAATTTACCGGCGGCTCCTTCGTTTCTTTAAATCCACAATCCGAATGCATTTTTATTTATGATAAATTACTTTTTCCTATAATGCAATCTATCTTTTTTGCGCCTGTGCCTTTCAAAAACTCCGTTACATGACGTATCAGTTTTTTACCATATCCTCTGTTTCTCTGCCCCGGCCTCGTCTCAACTGCCTCAAAAAACCATTTCCCCGGCTCTGACTCAACTGCCCTGAGTCCGCATACCCACTGTTTTTCTACAGTTTCAACAAACACCATCTGCTTTGGATTTTCGATAAACTCCTTTAAAAACGCCGCATATGATGCCTCCATTTCATCACGATTTTTAAATTTCCCCTCCATATCCGCCATGGATTCTGCATATAATAAAAACATTTTTTTTATTACCTGTTCATTTACATTTTCAATCCGTTCTAACATTTTTTATCCTCCTCTTCTGATCGCCAGATTACAAAAACGGTCGGATCACAGCTTTACAGTTCCACAACACGCGTTGCGATTTTCTCCTGAAACCTGATATCATGATCGACAAGGATCATGGTCGGCTGATACCGAAGGATCAGCTGCTCGATCTGCATTCTTGAAAAAACATCAATATAGTTGAGCGGTTCATCCCAGATGTACACATGTGCCGGTGTCATCAGACTCGCGGCAATCAGTACTTTTTTCTTCTGCCCCTCCGAAAACTCTTCGAGTCTTTTCTCAAATTGTGTCCGTTCCATGTCAAGCTGGCGCAGTAATGCAAAAAATAAACTTTCTTCTAAATTTCTTTCCCTGCAAAAATCTCTGATATCACCACGCAGAAAGCTGGTATCCTGATTAATATATGACACCACCAGATTAGAAGCTGTTCGGATTTCTCCGTCTGTCACAAGCAATTTTGCATAACTGCTGCCTGACTGCTGTGTATTGATCTGCTGCACATTTTTCATCTCATAACCTGCCTGTCCGATATTTACCTGCTGCAGAATCGTCTTGATCAGCGTCGATTTTCCACATCCGTTTTCTCCATGTAAAAAGACACGCTCCCCCTGCACCAGTTCAAAGGTCAGATTTTTCAATACATTGTCCTCTGCACCTTCATACCGCACCGAAAGTTCCTGGCAGGAAATCAGACGTTCCTTATGATAGGAAAGCGGCATAATTTTTAAACTGACAGGCTGTTCAATATCCTGCAAAAGCCCCTCTTTCTCCTGTATTTTCCTCTCCATCCGGCGTTCATACTGTGTCACACGGCTCTGCATCTTTTTTGTCTTGGCACCGATATATGCTCTCGTTGCACCCGAGCGGTCATGCTCTTTGACCGGATCATAGCCTATTTTCGTCGCTTCGTTTTTATCCGCCCACTTTCGGCTTCTTGCCGCCGCCTGTTTTAAAGATGCGATTTCTTTCAAATGTTTTTCATTTTCCTCCATCGCAAAATGATCCATCCGCGTCTTGTTTTCCCACCAGCTTGAAAAATTGCCGCTCTGTACCTCGATCGTCTTTCGATTTAAAACCAGTACATGATCAATGCATGCATCTAAAATATCCCTGTCATGCGATATCAGGATAAACCCTTTTTTGCCGCACAGATATTCTTTCACACATTCCCTTGCATGCATGTCCAAATGATTCGTTGGCTCATCGATCAGCAGAAAATCATTTTCCCCGGAAAACAGCACCGCAAGAAGTACTTTTGTCTGCTCTCCATGACTTAAACTTTTAAATGGACGGTATAATAACTCTGCATCCGCATGCAGCTTTCCAAGTTCTACGATCACGCGCCATTCTTCACATCCCGGTTTTACTTCTTCTAAAAACAAGGATGCACAATTTTCCCTTTGTTTTTCAGATATCTGATATGGAAAGTAATCAAACACTGCAGACGATGTGATATTCCCCTCATATTTATATTTTCCACGCAGCAAATTTAAAAAAGTTGTTTTTCCTTTTCCATTTCTCCCGATCAGACCTAACTTCCAGTCCGTATCAATCCCAAAAGATACGTTTTCAAAAACCGTATCAAAACTTCCCTCATAACCATATGTGAGATCTGTTACCTGAATCTGTGACATAAAAATCTCCCCATTTCCCTTCCATACAAAAAATCCCATGCTGCCATGGGATTTTTCTTACACCTCACATATTTTATGATCACATCTGGCAGACAATAGATTGCACATTGTAAGATAAAATCGATTGTCCCGGACAACAAAATGTCCGTTTCCGCCATTTTTTAACACAAAAAAGAGAGGATACAAGAATCAAATCCACTTTTGGCAACATGATATGCCGTACTGCACCTCTGCAATACTGCTGTAACTTCAGATTTACACAACATATCATGCACTTTATTCCTTATACCGGTGCAATATATGCCATGTATCATCCCGAATCAGCAGACAAACGCATGCCATATATGACACACATTCTCTTGCTGACTCTGTTTTCTTTCATGTTTCAAAAGTAAATTATCTCCGCATTGGTTCCTCTCCTTTAAATTTCTATTGCAATAGTAGCACAATGCCATTTTTAATGCAACCAAAAATTTTTACGAAAAATCTTTCGTTACCGGTCACACAATAAATATGCACAGCAGCAATCTCTACTCCACATTTTTGAGTGCCTGATCCATCGGGATCTTTTTGATACGCATAAAGTCCAGTATCATTACAAACAGATATCCGATCAGCACAAATGCAAACATTTTCACATATCCGGCTGGCTGGATCACAAATGCAAACCATCCACTGTAACTAAACAAGATCGCTTTCCATGCCAGATTCATAACAAACGCTCCAAATACAACACTGACCGCATCTTCGATCACAACCACGATCGTTGTGGAAAGCAGATACAGGCTGGCGATTTCTTTATTCTCATATCCAAGAATCTTTGTCATTGAAATTGCATTCTCATTTTTCTCAATGATCAGCTTTGTCAGAAGATAGATCAAAACTGCGGAAAGCAGGATACAAAGTATCTGGAAATAATCCATATAAGATCCCATGGAATGATCTAACTGGTCACACATCTTTGTGATATCACGCTCGGTGATCACCGTTGCAATATCATCTTCCGACAGATCTGCAAGCTCTTCATTTGAAAAATATCCACTAAATGCCTCTTCGTCCAGCTCAAATACCATGCGGTAATTTTCAATCGGCATAAATACTGCAATGTTTACGCACTGGTCATAAATTCCGGCTATCGTAAACGTATACTGTTTGTTTTCATATTTTTCATCCAGTGAAACGGTATCCCCGACATTAAGTTCATATTTTTCTGAAAATGATCTGGAAATATAAACTTCATCTTCCTGCAGGGACTGCATACCTTTTATTTCTACATACTTACTATTGTCTGAAATACCGTAAACAGAGACTTCCTCATCTATTACATCGCTTTTTTTCTGCAAAGAACACATACTGAATTTTTCTGCGTCTTTATTGTCCGTCGTCAGTACATTTCCATCTTCATCCTCAAAAGATTTCAGAACATACTGATACTTTGCAAACATCATATTTTTTGCATTTTCTTTGTAATAAGAAAGCGTATCCGGCATTCCCACTGCCATTGCAAGCATCACCATGATAAAGAAAATTCCCACAAACAGAATCAGATAATTTGCCACATTCTGAAACATGATGCGCAGACGGAATCTGTTAAAAAATTTAAAATGTGGCAGCCGCATTGCTTTTTTGCGTTTTGTTTTTTTCAGATCATGCCTCAGAAACTGTAACGGTGTATGCTGCATCATTTTAATAATGACGATCAGATTGACCATAAACATCAGCACGACCGGTATCAGGGTTGTCTTAAAAAATGCATCCGGATTCCAGATCGTCTCATAGGTCGGAAGGCTGTAACTGTTATAATACATGGATACCACAACATCTTTAAATACCGTATAGCCAAGCACATTTCCGACTAATGCGGAAATCAGGGTAACGATAACCGGCATAGACAGATAATGGCGTACCAGCTCCCCTTTCGTATAGCCGGACGCACGCAATGTTCCGATTGCAGATGACTCTTTTGTGATCGTATTGCTGATCGTAACTGCAAAAATAAATGCGATGATGACAATCAGAATATCAAGCAGCACACCTCCCATTGCCTCATCAGAGCCCATGTCGTCGGTTGCAAAATGAATCGCCGGATTCGCATATTTTGGCACATAATCTTCAATCTCATTGTCATTTACCACGGTCTGTGTGAGCAACGCCCGCATAAAATCATCCGACTGGTTTTTCTCTTCTTTTTCATCTGACGGCTCATTTTCATACTTCCATGCATAATCGTAATGAATCGTCTTATGTAACTTTGCAAATCCCTCATCTGTTACCATTGCAACGTTAAACTTTAAGGCATCAAACATCAGATCCGTGCTTTTTTCGTGCAGTGTGGAATAGTTGACATATGCGATCAGACCAACGACCTGATATTTTTCTTCTCCGACTGTGATCTCATCGCCGACTTTTATCCCGACATTGTCAGCATGCATACGGTCAATGGCAATTTCATCCTCTTTTTCCGGGAAACTTCCGTCCATCAGGCATGCAAAATTGATATCATCTGTCTTTGCAAAAACACGGACTGTTCCATCCGAAGTTCCGTCGTTGTCATGATCTTCCTCTTCATCCCTGTAAAAATTTTCATACAGATGAACCGGAGTTTCCTTAAAATCAGGATCGTTCAATTCATATTTTTCTTCTGCATCCGCATATTTCTCGTTGATCTCATCTAAAACCTTGTTCCAGGCTTCGTCGTATGCTTTCTCATATGCCTCGTCATGTGCCTCATCAAACGCTTTCTCATACGCCTCATCATGTGCCTTAGGATATGCTTTTTCATATGCTGTATCATAGGCTTTGTTGTACTGCCCGGACTGTTTTGCCTGTGCCACTGCTGTATCAAGCATAACTCCCGCAGTTGTTTCATCAAGTCCCTGCGCCATCAGCATCTGCTTTATCTGTGCATTAAAAGAAACATCAAATTCTGACTGGAACTCTGCATCAAATTTTTCCCTAAATTCTGTTTCAAACTTCTCATCAAATTCTTTTTTGAACTTTTCTTCAAATTCACTATCGAACTTTTTATCCAGCTTCTTTTTTGCCTCATCAATGTAATACTGTCTGACATCTGCTTTATCGCCTGTCTTAATTGCATCAAGCAGTGTTTCGTCTGCTTTCTTTTTTAATTCAAAGTGTCCGTCTTCCAGCTTGTATTTGCTCACACCTTCATCAGCTGCTGTCATCATGCTCTCATTTGCGACATACATGCCGGACACAAAGCCGATCATCAGAATCAGGAACAGACTTACCACAAGATACTTTTTCCAGTCTCCTGTCAGTTCTCTCGGTATTCGTCTGATAAGCGGATTTTTGATTTTTTTCTTTTTCATACTAATCTCCATTCTTGCGCTGTTTTTAAGCGCATCACAAGTTTGTGCGCCAGTACAGCTCCCTACCACTCCAGATCTGCCGCTGAAATTTTATGTTCATTGATATCGTTATGACACACTGCCCCATCACGGAGTTTGATGACATGGTCTGCCATATGCCGGATTGCCTCGTTATGTGTAACCATGATAACTGTATTACCATATTTGACATTGACATCCTCAATCAGCTTTAATATTTCCTTGGAGGTATTGTAATCAAGTGCTCCGGTCGGCTCATCACAAAGCAGGATATCCGGATTTTTCACAATGGCTCGCCCGATGGAAACCCTCTGCTGCTGGCCGCCGGAAAGCTGGTTCGGCAGTTTATGCCTGTGTTCATAAAGTCCCAGCGTATGTAACAGATCGTCAATATCGAGCGGACTGTCTGATAAATATGCACCAACCTCAATATTTTCCTTGACATTTAAATTTGCGATCAGGTTATACATCTGAAATACATAACCTAAATGTTTTCTGCGGTACTGTGTCAGCTTCTTCTCTCCGAGTTCTTCTAACTTATCGCCGTTGATGGAAATATAACCGGAGTCCGCACTATCGATTCCACCGATAATATTGAGAAGCGTCGACTTTCCGGAACCGGATGGTCCAAGCAGCACACAAAATTCTCCTTTTGCCACGGAAAAATTCATTCCCCGAAGTACTTCCTGTCGGGTCTCCCCGCTTCCAAACCCTTTTTTCAGATCAACAATTTCCAAAAATTTTCTTTCTTCTTCTGACATATGCTCCCCTTTCCCATTACAGAATTGTTCTTATATCCTTATCTATTCTGAATGGTTTTAAAGTCTTTTCTTACTTTTGTTAGTGTTATCTAACTTTTGTTTGTATTATATCACAGCTTTTCCAGATTACAAGCAAAAAGACGATTCCTTTTGTCAGAATCGTCTTTTTGCCTTATAATGTATGTTTATTGCTTGTTTGACTGTAAATATTGTTCTATTTTCGCAGCAGTTTTATGATCTTCCCCTCATACACCACCGTCACCACAGCAATCAGCGCCACCGTCACCAGACTGTATCCCTTATTGATCTGCACTCCGGCGACATCACAGATACTGGTAAATAAAAGACTGAGCACGAAGATCAGCTTGACCGCACGCACCATATGGATCGTATATTTTCTTATTTTTCCACTACATATTTCTTTCGGCAGGTTATTTACCCTTTCCGGATAACGTGCAAGCAGCGTCAGTCCAACATATACAAGAATCAGGATCGCCGCATTTAAAATAATTCCGGTAAATGCCACTCCATATACGATTCCATAATAAATCTGCAGTCCCAGATAAATCATTGCAGCTACGATTCCCACTGCCTCAAGCAGGAAATCCATATTTGTCATTTCTTCTTTTTTCAAATTTATCCCCTTCCTGTGCTGTTCTTCATCTTCTATTCTGTTATTTCTAAATACATTCCAAATGCCGCTTTCCATTCCGCCGTCAGACGTTCAAAATTCCATGCTGCATTTGCAGGGCTTGTGGATGGCAGTTTGCCAAGCGGCGGCATTCCCTCTTTATTACAGTATTTTACAAAAAGCTGATGTGCTTTTCCACCATTTGCAAAGATTCCCTGAATATCTGCCCCCGATAAGATTACATTCATGTCGTTCGGCACAACATTTTTGATAGAACTGTCAGAAGAACCCACAATATCACAGGAGTCGATCACATCCCACACAGCAATCTGATGCGTTAAAAGCAAATCTTTCTTTTTCTCAATCGTCTGTGGCACCGGTTCATTAAAAATTTCCGCTATCAGCTTCCAGAAACGGTTTTGCGGATGTCCATAATAAAACTGGTTCTCCCGCGACTTTACAGACGGAAAGGAACCCAGAATTAATATTCTGGATTCCTCATTATATACTGGCGAAAACGTGTGTTTTACATGTGTATATTCCATTTTTATGTACGCTTTCTATTCATAATTTTTAACATTAGAACTGTCTACTTTTTCAAATGGTACCCATACATATAAGCCATCTGCGGTAGCTCCCTCTAAAGTCGTCACATCTTTTCCGGTTGCAAGTGCGATTGCTGCATAAACAGCACTCTCACCCTGTCCAACTGCGGACTGGTATACGGTAAAGTCCATCTTTCCATCTTCAATCGCTTTGCATCCGTCTGCAGTCGCATCGATTCCAAGTACCGTCACATCACTGATTCCTGCTGCATCACAGGCATCAATGATACCAAGTGCCATAGAGTCGTTGTTGCAGACAGCAACGTCACACTTCTGTCCTGTCTTTAAAAATATATTGAACATCTCTTCCGCACGGTCCTGCTCCCAGTCGGCGTTATCTTCAAAGACATAATTGATCTTTTTCCCTGATGCATTTAAAGTATCCTTTAATGACTCAGATCTTCCTTTTGTCGCGGAATGTTTTTTCGGTCCTTCTAACAACACCACATTGATCTCATCCGCAGAAGCAAATTTATCTAGAATATACTCTGCCTGATACTGTCCTGCCACATATTCATCCGATCCAACATAAATATATTTCCCAGCCTGAAGTCTCGACTCATCCGGGCAGCTGTTAAAAAATACGATTGGTATATCACCTGCAAGCGCTTCTAATTCGAATGCCGTATCAGCATCAACCGGTCCGCATAAAATCACATCATAATTCTCACTGACCGCCTTTTTGATATGTTCCACCTGGTTTTCAATGGAATTTTCTGCATCAAATACATCCAGCTGAGCCCCACACTCTTCCGCCGTCTGCTGTGCCTGTGCCACAAGTACATTTCGGAAAGTATCTGCCTGTGATAATGACAGAAGAATCTTTAATCCTTTACCATCTATTGAACCTGTCTGTGTATTTCCACCACATCCGGCAAGGCATCCTACGAGCAATGCCAGACACATGATAGTACTTATTAATTTCTTCATCGCACGATCTCCTCTCTATATCCGGAACTGTTTTACCTGATCTGCAAGCTGATCTGCAGAAACGGCAAGGTTATCTGCTTCCTGTTCTACCTGGTCACTGTTCTTTGAAATATTCTTTGCCTGCTGTAACATGGATTCTGATGTTGCAAGAATCTCATCGGAACTTGCCGCCTGCTCTTCCGAAATAGCTGCAACATTCGTAGCAACCTGATCTACCTGATTGATCTTATCAACCACGTTGCCGATCAGCGTGCTCGTTTCCTGAATATTTTTAAAGATCGTATCAAATGTATCGACTGCTGTGTGGATCAATTCTGCACTGCCTGAAATATCCTGTGCACTGTTTCCTGCCTGTCTGACAGCATCTTCTACTAACGTATTGATTTCTGTGATCAGCTCTGTGATATGTGCTACCGAATCCGCACTGTTCTTTGCAAGTGTACCAATCTCAGCTGCAACAACTGCAAATCCTCTTCCTGCTTCGCCTGCGCGTGCAGCCTCAATCGATGCATTTAAAGATAACAGGTTCGTCTCGTCAGCAATATCACCAATCAGTTTGATGATCTGCACGATCTCGCCGGAAGCGGTTCCTACCTTATTAACAGCCTCTTCCAGATTGTGAATGGAAACTTCGATATTTGAGAGTGCCTCACCAACGCGCTCCATATCCTTACGTCCTTTTTCAGAAACAGCAACTGTCTCCTGCATCTTGCTTTCAACCATATCACTGTCGCTCTTGGTATCTGCTGCCACACCTGCAAGCTGTGTTGCATTTTCCGCGATCTCATTTACAGATACAGACAACTGATCAACCGTCGCGTTCAACTCACTCATGGACTGTGACTGGATTCCCGCTGCCGAACTCATCTCACCGGAAACACCCTTACTTGAGTCAGCCTGATTCTTCAACTTGCCGGAAACATTTCCCATCTCGGAGATCATCTGTTTCATGGAAGCAATAAACTTCTCCACACTTTGGCTCATGACTGCGATCTCATCATTGCCTTTTGTCTTAATAGAAACCGTAAAATCACCGGAAGTCATCGCTGTGATCACTCTTGTCATTTCCTTGACAGGTTTGATTACAACATGAGTTACACGTTCGATCAGTACACAGAGCAATGCAATACAGATCACACTGATTACGATCATAATATTACGAAGCTGTGTCAGATCAGAAAGTACAATGCTTGTAGGAATGTAAGATACTAAAAGCCAGTTTGTTCCTTCTACTTCCTGAAATACCGTCATATTTCCATCAAGTGTAGCAAAATTATAGTCTTTCTCTGCAGCTTTCTCTGCCGTAAGCTGGTAAAAATGACTCTGTCCTTCTGCCCCGAGTGTCTGGGAAATAAGAGATGAATCACGGTTTGCCAGGATCACACCGCTGGTTTTATCAACCAGAAATGCTTCCGCGTCGTTCATCTCGATAAAAGAATTTACAATAATTGCAATCCGGTCTAATGTCATGTCTGCTGAAATGACACGTACTTTATCAGATCCATCATTTAAAATGCCAGAAGCACTGATCACGTCCACACCATCTGCATTCTGATAGGCAGAACCGACTGCCATATTGACTCTGGAAAGACCTTCTTTATACCATGTACTGTTTGTTACATCGGATTCCTTTTTTGTCGATTCGGATGCCGTTATAAGCTGTCCTGTGGAATCTGCCACATAAAGTCCATCCGGATAATTGCTGTTATATCCATAGTAACTGTCCAATATGGTCTTTAGTTCCTCATCATCCGGTTTTAAATTCTCGATCGTAGTCTTCGCCATCTGAAAAGAAGCAAGATTCTCATTCAGCCACGCTTCAATCTGGGACGCCTGATTCTCTACCGAAGACTGCAGTAAATTCTGTGAATATTTCTTGATAATTCCTGCAGATATCTGATAAGCAACCACAACAAGTACCACAACGATTGCAATTACGACCGGTATAATGACACCAAGTAACTTTGCCTTAATCGACACCGTCTTTTGCTTTTTCATAAACTGCCCTCTCTTTTTACATAAATTTTACAATATAAATTATAAAATCATTGCCTTTTTTCGTCAATATGTATCATATATTGTTTCCGCTAATTTTTACATTGTATACATGTATTTTTCAAGAAATTATATGATCTTTTCTTGAAAATGAGGTCTGCTGTGCTATAATAACTTAGTGTGTCAATTTCATTTTCATACATATACAAGGCACATGGGATTGGTATTATGCCGCAATATGTGGTTTATACCAGAGAGGAGAACCTTAGATGGAACATTTAATTATTCCAAAAGATTATCATTCAGAACTAAATCTGCACGATACGCAGATTGCAATCAAAACAGTAAAAGATTTTTTCCAGAACCTGCTTGCACTTCGCCTGAATTTATCCCGCGTTTCTGCTCCGCTTTTCGTTGATCCGTTATCCGGTCTCAACGACAACTTAAACGGTATTGAACGCCCTGTTACTTTTGATATCAAAGAACAGAATGGAAAAGAGGCAGAAGTCGTACAGTCTCTCGCTAAATGGAAACGTTACGCATTAAAAAAATACGGTTTCGATTACGGTGAAGGACTGTATACCGATATGAATGCTATCCGCAGAGATGAGGATACCGACAACATCCACTCTATTTTTGTAGATCAGTGGGACTGGGAAAAGATCATCCATAAAGAAGAACGTAATATTGAGACATTAAAAGAAACCGTCACCACTGTATACAACTGCCTGCGCAAGACGGAAAAATACATGGCGATCCAGTATGATTATATAGAAGAGATCCTTCCACATGATATCTTCTTTATCACAACCCAGGAATTAGAGGAGATGTTCCCGGACAATACACCGAAGGAACGTGAATATTACATCACCAAAACCAAGGGTGCCGTATGTATCATGAAGATCGGTGATACCTTAGAAAATGGAGAGCCTCATGACGGACGTGCCCCGGACTATGATGACTGGTCTTTAAATGCAGATATCGTTGTCTACTATCCGGTACTTGACATTGCACTTGAGATTTCCTCCATGGGTATCCGTGTTGACAAGAAAGCACTTCTCTCCCAGCTCAAAAAAGCAGGCTGTGAGGATCGTGCAAAACTTCCTTTCCAGAAAGCGATCATCAACGAAGAACTTCCTTATACCATTGGTGGTGGAATCGGACAGTCCCGTATCTGTATGTTTTTCCTTCGTAAAGCACATATCGGAGAAGTACAGTCTTCTCTGTGGCCGGATGCAGTCGCAAAAGAGTGTGAGAAAAACGGGATTCAGCTTTTATAATTCAGCATACAGTTTTTGTAGCTGTTCTGCTATCTTATATGATACATAAAAACACAGGTACATTTTTAATCTCTGCTGTGAGATTTTAAAATGTACCTGTGTTTTTTACGAATAAGTTTTCCCTACAAATACTGGTTTGTTTATGAAATAAATCGCCCGCTCAAATGGTGTGTCGTGGGCTTGTGAGTGGCGTCTTGCGCAAAGCCGGAGTAATTTTTGTTCCGTTGTACGAAAATAAGAAAAGTCT
>ERZ859923.933-NODE-933-length-13909-cov-2.018334_pt1 | contig 13909 bp, 9 predicted proteins | sample MGYA00510116_ERZ859923 | MGnify/ENA primary metagenome ERZ859923 (study PRJEB30046, sample SAMN00715168) | human gut metagenome | study: EMG produced TPA metagenomics assembly of the A metagenome-wide association study of gut microbiota in type 2... | reverse complement strand
TGAACCGGAAGTGATTTTAATGGATGAGCCGACATCGGCACTTGACCCGATATCAACATCAAGAATTGAGGATCTGGCAATTGAGTTAAAGAAAGAGTATACGATTGTTATGGTAACGCACAATATGCAGCAGGCAACCCGTATTTCGGATAAAACCGCATTCTTCCTGCTGGGAGAACTCATTGAATACGGAGATACCGGGCAGCTGTTTTCTATGCCAAAGCAGAAAAAGACGGAAGACTATATCACCGGACGTTTCGGCTGATAATCCCGATACGCCGGATAAAAAACAGCAAAGAAAATGAGAAGAAAATAAGAAGGCAGAAATGGAGGAAAACATGAGAAATCGATTTGACAGACAGCTTACAGAATTAAATCAGGACATGATTCAGATGGGGCATATGATTGGCCAGGCAATCGGCATGGCAATCAGCGCACTGAATAACCGTGACAAAGAACAGGCGGAAAAAGTAATTGATTATGATGATGAAATTAATGAGGAAGAGCGGATTATAGAAAGTCTCTGCTTGAAACTTTTGCTGCAGCAGCAGCCTGTGGCAAGGGATCTGCGCGTAATTTCATCGGCACTGAAAATGATTACAGACATGGAAAGAATTGGTGATCAGGCAGCAGATATTTCGGAAGTAACGCTGCATTTAATTGATGCTAAGTATAAAAGAGATATGGAGCATATTCGGAAGATGGCAGCAGAAACGACCTGTATGGTTGTGCAGAGCGTGGAAGCATATGTAGAAAAAGATGAGAAAAAAGCAAAAGAAGTCATTGCACATGATGACATCATTGATGATTTATTTATTAAGTCAAGAGAGGATGTAATTTCTCTTATTCGCAGTAATCCGGAAGAGGGGGCTTGTGCGACGGATTTACTTATGATTGCAAAGTACTTTGAGCGAATCGGAGACCATGCCTGCAACATTGCGGAATGGGTCATTTTCTCAATTACCGGAGAGCACAAGAAAAAATAAAAATAAAAATAAAAATATCTAAAGTTATAATTGCATTTTTTCCTTATCAGCAGTAAAATAGATATAACATTGATTTTACTTATGAGATAGGAGGAGCGTGTGTATGAAATCAAAATCATTGCGATTTCGCATATTATTACTATTGGTAGGAACAACAGCTATAACTGCTTTAATTTGCGGAATTATAGGATATTATAATTCGAGAGCAGTTGCCAACAGTGATGCAAAAGAAAAATTGACGACAGTGAGTGAAGGGTATGGGAAAGATATCGATAACCTGCTTTCACAGGTAGAAGTTGCGGTGGATACTCTTGCAGATGTAACAAAAAATCAGATTCAGGATGTAGACAAGTTTAAAAGCAGCAGCAGCTACGTGGATTCCTGTACGGAGGCGTTAGAGACTACAGCTCTTCAGTGTGCGAATAACACGAAGGGCGCGATGACTTATTATATCCGCTATAATCCGGAATTTACAGAAGCAACATCCGGTATTTTTGCTTCGAAAGAGAGTGAGAATGCAGATTTTAAGTCATTGACACCGACAGATTTCAGCAGTTTTGACAAAGACGATACAGAACATGTGGGCTGGTATTATATTCCGGTTAAAAATGGAAAGGCAACTTGGATGGATCCGTATTTAAATTCTAACGTGAATGTATATATGATTTCCTATGTTGTTCCGATTATGATTGACAATGAAGCAATTGGAGTTGTTGGCATGGATATCGACTTTAATCAGTTAAAACAACTTGCCGACAAAGCCAAATGTTTTGATTCCGGATATGCTTTCTTGGTTGATTCATCGAATAAAGTTTTGTCACATAAGGATATAAAACAGGGAACGGATTTGCAGAAAGTGGATGGCGATCTGGCCTCATTTGTGAAGGCCGGAAAGACGGGCGAAATAAAAGAGTACACTTATAATGGAAGCAGGAAAATGGTAAGTGCTGTTTCATTGAAGAATGGCATGAAATTGGCAATGGCTGTTTTAGATAAAGAAGTGCAGAGCAATTCCACCCACTTGATGTATATGATGATTATTGCGATTGTTGCAGCAATTTTATATGCAGCAATTACAGGATTTTTCTTCAGTGGTTCGATGATTCGTCCAATTAAGGATTTGACAGGAATTATTGAGAATACGGCGAAACTTAATTTTGTAAAAAGTGAAAAGGGTGAGAAATTAGTCCGTATGAAGGACGAGACCGGTGCGATGGCGCGTGCCGTACAGCAGATGCGAAGTAAACTTCGTGCGATGGTAGCGTTAATTGACCAGGCAGGAATTAAAATGGGTGATAATGTTACCGACTTGACTGTGAATATGTCAGAGGTCAATGATATCTGTAATAATAACTCGGCTACGACAGAAGAACTCGCAGCAGCGATGGAAGAAGCAGCCAGTGCAACGGATACAGTAAATCAGACGATTGCAACTGTAAAAGAAAATGCCGAAAGTATTGAAGCACTTTCGGAAAGAGGCGCTACACTGTCAACGGAAGTGATGGAACGTGCGAACCAGTTAAAGACAACGACGGAAAATGCCGGAAAACGTACAGATGAAATGTATGCAGAAGTGAAACAGCGTACGGAAGTTGCGATGAAGCAGGCAGAAGCGGTAGAGAAGATTAATGAACTTACGCATAATATTATGGAAATTTCTTCTCAGACAAATCTCCTTGCCTTAAATGCTTCGATTGAAGCCGCACGCGCCGGCGAAGCCGGAAAAGGCTTTGCGGTTGTTGCCGAACAGATTCGCACATTAAGTACCGAAACCAAATCTTCATCCGGTCAGATTCAGGATGCCTTAACCCGTCTGGATGAGATTTCAGAAAAAATGACATCTTCTATCGAACAGACCTTGAAACTGATTCAGCTGACCCTTGAAAAAGTAACCTTAACCGGCGAAAATGTCGGTAAAATTACTGCGGATTCTTCACAGCTGGGTGAACATATCCAGGTTATTGACACCGCTATTAAAGAAGTGGAAAATTCCAACCGCCAGCTGGTTTCGAACATGGAAAACGTTACTGATATTGTAAATGTCATGACCAACTGCATTTCCGACTCTGACGAAACGACCAAACGCATGAGCAGTAAATATGAAGAAACGGCTCTGAATATCAACAACATTGAAGATGTTATCCAGGATTTAATGTGCGAACTGGGTATCGGCGGTTTCATGGGCATTGATGATGTAAAGCGCGGCATGAAGATGACCGTAACCGTTCATGATGATGCTTCTTCTAAAGACATTGAATACCACGGTGAATTACTGGAACAGGTTGAAAATACGCTTTTTGCCTCTCTTGAAAAGAAGCTCAGCCTGCCAAAACCGGCAGCATGTACCGTACAGGTTACTGTCGATAATGTTCTTTACTGCTGGAGCCCTGCCAAGATTCAGTCTGACAGCGGTAAAACAGCTGCGGAAGGCACTTACCGTATTCAGATTACCAGCCGTCCGCAGATTATAAACCGCCGGAAATATCCACGCATGGATATTTCCAACACCTGTACGATTACCGTGAAAAATTCCGGTGAAACCTTTAAAGGTCAGTTAGACAATATCAGTGCAAACGGTTTTGCCCTTCTGGTAAAAGACCCGTTCTTTGCCTCTGCCAAGGGCCGTGACATTTCCATTGCCATTGATAACTTTGCACTGACCGCCCATTCCGTACTGGAAGGCCGAATTATCCGTTCTTCTGAAAATGAAGGCACGTATATCGTCGGCTGCCAGATGCCGGAGGACAACTACTACATTATGGAATATGTAGAAAGTGCCCTGCGCGAAAATCCGAAACATGTGTAAAATATAAGATAACTACGATAAAACAGCTTGAACCAAACGCCACCGTAACCGAAGGCTTATCCGTTATGCAGAATGAAGTGACCGGTTCCGCTTCTGACATCGCCGCTACTTCAGCCGGTCCGCCATGGTATAGAACTGGTAATAAATGCCTTTCTTTTCCATAAGTGCTTCGTGGTTTCCTTCTTCGGCAATGCCTTCCTGCGTAAGCACTAAGATTCTGTCCGAATTGCGGATACTGGATAAGCGGTGTGCAATGGTAATCGTTGTTCTGCCCTTTGACAGCTTCTCTAACGACTTAGCAACCTCATACTCGCTTTCATTGTCCAGCGCCGAGGTCGCTTCATCCAGAATCAGTATCGCCGGGTTCTTTAAAAATACCCTTGCGATGCTGATTCTTTGTTTTTGTCCGCCGGAAAGCTTCACACCTCGTTCTCCGATATAGGTCTGATAGCCGTCTTTTAGTTCCCTGATAAATCCATCTGCCCCGGCAAGCTTTGCTGCTTCAATAACCTGTTCCTTTGTCGCATTTAAGCTGCCGTATACAATATTGTCATACACCGTACCCGAAAACAGATAGACGTCCTGCTGTACAATGCCAATCTGCTGGCGCAGGCTCTTTAACGTAAATGATTTAATATTTTTGCCGTCAATGCTGATTTCGCCGGAATCAATATCATAAAAACGCGGAATCAGGTTACAAAGTGTGGTCTTTCCACCGCCTGACGGTCCGACAATGGCAACCTTTTCGCCCGGACGAATCGTCAGATTCAGATTTTCAAAGACCTGATTGTGGTCATCCGGATACTCAAAGCTTACATCTTTAAATGTAATATCTCCTGTTACATCTTTTAATTCAACTGCACCCGGCTCGTCAAAAATGTCGATTTGGGCGTCCATAATCTGTAAAAAGCGCTCAATTCCCGTCATGCCGCGCTGGAACTGCTCGGCAAATTCAATGATTCTGCGGATTGTTGCAATAAATGTCGTTACATACAGCATATACGCAACCAGATCGCCCGGCAGAATCATGCCTCTAACCATAAAAATACCGCCGGCAACCACAACTGCCAGATACATCACACCGTCAAACATTCTGGTTGTAGTCTGGAATGCGCCCATATATTTATACGTTTCTTTTTTAATCCCAAAGAAGCTGTGGTTATCCGCATCAAACTTCTGATTTTCCATATCTTCATTTGTGAAAGCCTTCACAACCTTCTGACCCAGCAAGGTATCTTCAATACGCGCATTTAATTCACCAATCTGATACCGCTGTGCCGCAAATGCCTTTTTCATTTTGCGGTTCAGCTTCATACAGGATAGAACCATAACCGGCACAATCACAAAAATAATCAGTGTCAGCCACAGATTAATCATTGCAAGAATTACAAAGCCTGCCACACCTTTAATCGCCGCAATAAAGAATTCCTCCGGACAGTGATGCGCAAATTCGGTAACATCAAATAAATCGTTGGTAATCCGCCCCATAATCTGACCGACTTTCGTATTGTTATAATACGTATCAGACAGCTTCTGCAAATGCGCATATGCATCTTTACGCATACCGGTTTCAATCTTTGCACCCATAACATGCCCCGTATATGCCATATAATAATTCGCAATACCATCAATAATACGCAGTACCAGATACAATGCACCCAACATCAGAATGGTCTTTACGGACAACGCCGCAAGATCCCGGATTCCTTCGTTGGTAATATAACGCATAATCAGCGGAAGCACCAGCTCGCAGATTGTTGTCAGCGCCGCACAGAATAAATCCATGCAGAGCGTCCCCATATGCGGCTTATAATACGGTGCAAACCGTGAAAGCAGCTCCTTTGTTTCATACTCTTTCGTATTCACGTTTCATTTCCTCCCATTTTTCTTCATCTTACTCTCTTTCTTTGTCTGTACACGCATAAATCTATATCTTTACACGTTTCACCCGGCTTCGCCAAACATTTTTCCTAAAGTTTTGTCAAACAATACATTTATTATGTGTCATGTTGCTGCGCCAGCCAGTTCTGTCAACGGTTTTATAGTATAGCCCATTTCTTCCCACTTGGTCAACAATTCGTCTAAAATCTGCGCATTTGTCGAGGACGTGGAATGTAACAGCACGATTGCGCCGGGGTGTATTCTTTTAAGCAGCTTGCCAAACGCTTCGTCTTTTGTCGGCTGTTTATCCTGATACCAGTCCACATAAGCAAGACTCCAGAAAAACGTGTGGTAGCCAAGCTCCTGCGCCATTTTTAAATTTTCAATATTGTATTTGCCCTGCGGCGGACGGTAAAATTTTGTTATCGGTGTCCCTGTAATCTGCTCAAACAGATTTTCAACGTCCTGTGTTTCCTTTTTAAAGGCATCCATACTTGAAATGGATGACATATCCAGATGATGATAGGTATGATTGCCGACCGTATGCCCCTCCGCAATCATCCGTTTGACTATCTCCGGGCTGTTTTCCAGAAAATTTCCGACCACGAAAAAGGTCGCCTTTACATCATGTTTTTTCAACGCGTCTAAAATCGGCTCTGTATTGCCGTTTTCATAGCCGCAGTCAAATGTCAGATAAATCGTATTCTGTGTTGTATCCCCGATAAAATACGCATTGTATTTTTTTAATTCCTCTGCACTCGCATTTCCTGTCGGCGGCTTTCCTTCCGTGCCAAAACCCAGTCCCCAGTTTTCACTTTTTCCATGCAGTAATGCCGCCACGCCGACACTCTCCGCCTTTTTTGCCGTCAGCGCTCCCAGCGCATACATTACTAAAAACAGTACTGCCACGATACTTACTTTCTGTGCCGTTATCCCCGACCACGTTTTCCTGCTTTCCCTAATGTCTTTTTCCTTTTCTTTGCCATCAGCTTTACCGCGCCTGCGTCCCGACCTCCACAGCAGTTTCATACACCTCTCCAATCCACAAATACTAGATTTTTACCGCGCAGATTTGTTTCATAAGAACCAAATTCCAATGCAAAAAATAATTACACCGGCATTTTTTCACGCTATATACTATATTCCCGCTGTTTTGGCACTATTCCTTTTTCATGCTTTTTAATACAAAATGAGCAAAATGAACGACCGTCATACCAACTACGAATGTTTGATACAACGGCCGTTCTAAGACTCTGCGTTATCCAATTTTAAACTCCTTTTTCTTCGATTCTTCATTGATTTTATGAATTTTACTTCATTTTTCAATTTCTTCGATGAAATCTGTTCTGATTGTACAAAGGTAACATCACCTTTTTATTCCCTGCTCGTAAGTTTTCTTTTTGGAATCTTTTCTTTAAAAAATCTTCCTTTTTGTTTTCTTACTTAGAACATTGATACATTTTTTTGAATGATACCTGATTCCTTGAAATTGCTTTCATTGAATCTGTTTCATTCGGATAATATGAAGCTTCTTTCTGTCATCTTTCACGGGTTCTGACAGTTTCAAGATATCTGAAATATAGTTTCCTTTTACTTCTGCATCTTCATTGACTTTGTTTCCGTTGATAAGAAGACTTGACAATCTTTTTATCAATTTCAAGAAAAATCTCTTGATTCTTCTTTCAAAATCTTTTACTGGTATCAGAAGTGTTCCAGTCGTATATTTTTGATACCTTTTCAGTATTTGTTTCTTTACACAAATCTGAAATCTTTCATATTATTGTTGTGGTAAATCTTCAATATGAGTGCCAGCCTGTATTACCTTTTCCTTCTTTTCCTATCTCTTTATAGGAATCTTCCATTTGTTATATCGGTAAAGGTATTCTTGCGAGGGAACTGCTATGCCTTACCACTCTCATATTGTAGGTGTATTCCTTCGTTCTGCATCGGAATCAACCTCCTTTTAAGAACTCTTATGTTTTGAAGTTCTTGTTTGTTTGTGATTGTATATTAACACGCAGGTTGTTATTTGTCAATACTTTTTTCGAATAAATTTTAAATATCTTTATTTTTTTCTATAAATTGTATATTTTATTATGAATATTCTGACATTTCATACTGACAGCTGTTCTATCGTTTCATATGCCTGCATCAGCATTTCCTTTGTCACTGCATACGGATAATGGCGGATATCGGACATCTGCGGAATCCTGTCCATGGTTTCAAAGAACTGCTCCTCGGTAATGCCGATATCGGCAATGCGCACCGGAAGTCCCAGCTCTTTATTTAAGGCATAAATTTTTTCAAATTCCTCCTGTTGTCCGTCTACAAGCAGGGCATACAGTACACCGAATCCGACAACCTCGCCGTGCAGATGTTCTTTTTCAATGACCGGATACGCCGTCAGCGCATAAAAGCAGGCATGTGCCAGACCACTGTTGTAATCCGGTGTAAAGTCCCTTGTAAGGAAAATGGATACAATCGCTGTCGTAACCACAATCGCTAAAGCTACCTGCTCCAGTGCTTCGGTTGCAACACCCTTTTTATTATCCTCCAATGCCTGTCTGCCGTATTCAAGCATCGGTGTCAGGCACATTTTGGAAAATCCGACCCCGACCTTCGTATAATGCGGCAGTTTTTCACCGCGTGAAGAAATCTCAGCTTCGTAATTTTTCGCATACGTGTCGCCGATACCCGCCCACAGATAACGGTACGGTGCGGCGGCAATAATCTGTGTATCGATAAATGCGTGAGCTGCCGGATGTGTAAAGAAATGTGGTTTGAAAAATGTGCCGTCTTCATGATACATAATTGAAACAGAAGTACATGCCGCACAGTTGGAAGCGATTGTCGGGAATGTAAACACCGGCTTTTCACACTCGATACACAGACATTTGCAGGTATCAATTGCCTTTCCACCGCCCACGGCAAACACCATATCGGCTTCTTGAAATGACGTCAGTGCGGCAAGGCGTTCTACTGCCTCATACGTGCAGTCTGTTCCGTAAATTTCTTTTCCGATAATATCCAGCCCGCCGTCCGCCGCATTTTTACTGATTTTGTCAAATGCCGCAGAAAGCGCCTTTTTACCGCCGATTACAAGCACCTTTGTGCCGTATGGTTTACAGATTTTTCCAATCTGGTTATAGACCTCTTTTCCTACAGAATAACTCGGTAAATGTAATTCATAATTTTCTAATTTCATAATTCTATCCTTTCCGCAGACATTTTCATGCCCGCAAAACACGTATCAGTTTTTTAATTTTCAGCTGCTTCGCTGCCCATGACCGGCTGTTTTTTCACGCAGCCTACAATCATATGGACAATAAACGGTATCACAATCACAATCAGCGTTGCATAACCGATATAAGAATAACCCGTCTTAACCAGCGGAATTAAGCCAAACTGGGCGATGCCAAACGTCATCAATGTAAATACAAGCACCGTAACCGTCTGGAATTTTTGATGCTGTGATGCAGTTACTGCCTGTGCTTTTCTTTTTTCCACGGATTTTTCCGCACCGTGGACGATTCGTTCTACAATACCCGCAATCATATTGACACCGGTTGAAACCGCACCGAGAATAATCAAAACCGAAATCAGCGGTGTCAGCACCGTCTTTCCGACCCCTGTCTTTACGAGTAACAGCATCGGTACGGAATAGCCTGAAAGCTCCGGCTGGTAGGCTACGGCAAGCAGTCCGAACACTGCCGGTGCCATGCAGACCATGACAAAATATTCGATTTCATAGAGATTTGAAAATACTACTCTTGTTTTTCCATAAAAGCTGTCGCAGAAGCTTCTGTAGTCATACGTCTTATGACGGTACGCATACCGCATGCCATACCAGTAAAACAGTGACAGTAATGCCTGCGTTTTGTGTCTTTTCCTTCATGGTCTTTCCTCTTTTCTTTTTGTTACAAACCGAAATAAAAAAAAGATTTCCGTTCCCTAAAGGAACAGAAATCTTTTCTGCACGCCACCTGTATGGAAATCTCACATACGGTCATTCTATAGTCCGTCAAATCGGCAATTACTACAGTCAGACGATATGCTCTCATCATAACGGTTAGAGTTTCCGTCAGCTCCTACTATCATTTCAGGCTGCCCTCATAAGTCCATTCACATGAACCGGAAATACTGCTTTCTCACCACATGCAGTTCTCTGTAATCTCTTACGCTCATGCTACTACTCTTATTCAACGGTTTGTCTTTTTTATTTATTGCTGAGTTTAGCACATTGCTGTGTGAAATTCAATCTCTTTTTTACATTTTAAAATAATCAATGCTCTGTACAAGCTGTTCGGCAATCTGACGGAGCTGTTCGGCACTTTCATACACCTGTTTGAAAGTGCCTGCAACTGCTTCTGTTTCATTATATGTCTTTTTCGTGCCTTCCATGTTGTTTCCAGCAATTTCAGAGAGTGCCGACACGGCTTCCACGACTTCACTGCGAGAGCTGTCAAGCCGCTGTGTACTGCTTTTAATCTGTCCGATACTCTGCATGGATTCCCCGATACCCGAAAGCACTTCTTCCACAATATTTTGGGTTGCCTGCATGCTTTCACTCTGATTCTGTAGAATCTGCTGCATCTGCTGCATATTTTCCACGGCTTTTGCAGAATCCTCCATAAGTACCTGCGTAGTTTCACCGATTTCACGGCTCGATTCGTTAGACTGGTCTGCCAGCTTTTTAATCTGATCAGCAACTACGGCAAAGCCCCTGCCGCTTTCTCCTGCCCTTGCCGCCTCAATAGAAGCATTTAATGCAAGCAGGTTGGTCTGTGATGCAATCAGTGCTGTTGCTTCGTAAATTTTATTGACGGAGTCATTCGTTCTGTTTGTCTGCTCCTGTACTTCTTTAATCGTATGTTCCACTTCTCCATTAATTTTCATCAGCTTCATCAGCGTTTCTGCGGCTCTGCTGCCGGACTGCTGCATCTGCTGTGCATTTTCATCTAATATGCCGACCTCCTGCGCTGTCTGCGTTATATTTTCACCCATCAGCTTCATCTGCTCAGACGTATTCTTAGAGGTTTCTGCCTGCTGTGTGGAATTGTCCACAATCATTGCCACTGTATCTTTAACCTGTGTCATCGTGCCATTCGTATGGTCTGCCGCGGTCCCCAGCACATCTGATGCCGTTGACAGATGCTTTGCATTTTCTGAAATTTCACGGATAACAGACTGCATGGCATCTCTGAGCGTAATCGTAACCTTTGACAACGCACCGATTTCGTCCTTTCTTGCAAGCAGCTTTTCATCTACCCATACTTTTAAGTTGCCCTGTGCCAGCTCCTCAACAACCTGGATACTGCTTTGGATATTACTGCTCATAGACAATGCTATTTTCATGGCAAATGCAATACACACAAGCATAATCACAATCACCGCCATAACAATACTGCCGAGAATCTTGTTGATGACCGCATCTTTTTGCGCCTTATTCGTACCGACAAAGACCATGCCGATAATCTCACTGTCCGAACCATTCTGATAAACCGGCATGTAATAGCCATAATTTATATTTCCTTCTAATGATACGTTTTCGCTGAAATATTCTTCGCCGTTTTGCAGAACCTTTGTAATAATCACATCGCCCGCCGGTGAACCTAAAATACGTTTTCCATCCGAGTCCGCAGCCGAAGTCATAATGCGTTCGTTTCCGTAGAAAAATGTCACATCCATATCCGTGTTCTTTTTGATACGGTCTACCAGACTTTCCGACTTGGAAATGTTATAGCTGCCCTTCCAGATATCGCCATTGCTGGTCTGTATGTAATCGCCCGTATTCTGGTCATATGCCGCCAGTGTCGCCGCCGCCGTGCCTTTTAACGCTTCCTCAATCTGGTTGATTAATGCACCTTTTACCGTGGTAAAGGTTAAAAAAATGGATACAATGCCTAAAAGCAGCACCGGTATAATGGTAATGGATAAAATTTTCTTTTTAATACTCATCTGTAATTCCCCCTATTCGACAACGTGAACAGTTTTAAAGTACCAGTTGATTTTGCCGGTAATCGTTGCGGCATCAAGTGTTTTACCCTGTTCGCCTACGGTTTCTCCCGTATTGGTTTCAATGACACCGTCAAACACACCGTTTTTCCCGGATAAAATCTGCTGTTTGGCTTCGTCCACCTTCTGTTTTGTCCCTGCCGCACAAAAATCTGCCAGTTCCGTAATGCTGACCAGATTTTCATTCATGCCGCCGTAATAATTACTGCCGTCCCACGTTCCGTCCAGAACACTCTGTACCGCAGAGGTGTAATAAGCACTCCAGTTCCAGATGACACTACATAAACAGGCATCTGGCGCATTTTTACTCATATCCGAATTATAACCGATACTGTAAACGCCCCGCTCCTGTGCCAGTGTCTGGGGATAAAGCGTGTCACAGTGCTGTGTAATCACATCACAGTTCATATCAAGCAATGTCGCTGCAGCGGCTTTTTCCGCTTCCGGACTGTACCAGCTGTTTGTTACCTTAACGTAAATCTGTGCATCTGGATTGACAGAATATACACCCAGTGCGAAAGCATCAATACCGCCTGTAACCTCTGAATTGGAAGAATCCATTGCGGCAACATAGCCGATTTTATTGGTTTTGGTGTTCATGCCTGCCACAATTCCGCTTAAGTACCGCGGCTGATAGATTTTTCCGAAATAGTTGTTAAAATTTTTACCGTTGCTTAAATAACCCGTGCCATGTGAAAAATACACTGACGGATACTGTTCCGCTATTTCTGCGGTTGTCTGCATATAGCCCCAGCTTGTGGAAAATATGATATTACAGCCCGCATCAATACACTCCTGAATCGCAGTGCGTGTCTTTTGTGCATCACTGTCATCGACATTGATTTTGCGTATAATCTGGTCATCTGAAAGTCCGAGGTTTTGCTGCATCCCCTGAATTCCTAAATCATGTGTATAGGTATAGCCGCTTCCCTCTGCCGGATCAGACAAATGAATGACCCCGACTTTGATATTTTCTTTTGTAATGCCTGTGGTATTTTGTACCGATACAGTACTGTTGTCAGAATAACCCTGATTGGTTGCATAATCGTCCGGCTTCTGTGCCTGACACCCTGCCAGCAGCAGACTGCACGCTGCTGCCGCAAAGATTCTGTAAAACGCTTTTGTACGCTTACAATACACTTTCTTATCCATATGAATCTCCCCTTTGTCACTACAATACACCTGCAGTTGCATATATATACTATAATTTATCATAAAAATAAGAATTTGTAACGCTTTATTTCGGATTTTTTTAGACTTTTTATATTTTTTTAATACGCACAAATAAGCGGACAAAAATAATTTTCTGCCCGCTTTGCTTTGTGTTTTAAATGGCATCTGCCGTCAATGCCGCATTCTGCGTATTAATAATGCTTAATATTTCCTCACGGATATGCATATATTCCTGTGTATATTTTGCACTTTCTTGATTCGTGCCTACGATATCGTAGGTAAAATCCGTATGAAATTCTTTGACAATCCGTCCCGGTCTTGAAGACATGACAATTACTCTTGTTGCCAGTGCCAGCGCTTCATCGACATCGTGTGTAATCAGGAAAATCGTATTGCCGGTCTTATTCCAGATTTCACGGATTAACGTCTGCATGTTCTGTCTGGTTAAGGCATCAAGCGCGCCAAACGGCTCGTCCATCAGAATCATCTTCGGCTGGTTTACCAGCACCCTTGCAAGAGAGGCTCTCTGCTTCATGCCGCCAGATAATTCATACGGCTTCTGCTTTGCAAAATCCTTTAAGCCGACCAGCTCCAGGTATTTTTTCACATCTGCTTCCCGCTCATCTTTTGGAACTTTACGCATCTTCGGTCCGTATTCCACATTTTGATAAATATTTAACCATGGATACAATGTCGGTGTCTGGAAAACAACCCCGCGGTCTGCAGACGGTCCTATAATCGGCGTATCGCCCATCATTGCCGTTCCTTCTGTCGGCTGATGAAATCCTGCTATGATTTTAAGCAGTGTACTCTTGCCACAGCCGGACGGGCCTAATACACAGATAAACTCACCCTTTTCAATTTCCAGATTGACATTTTCAAGTGCTGTCACACTTCCCTTTTCACTGGCGTATCTTAAATACGCATCTTTTATGGAAACAACCGTCTCCCTTTTGATTTCACTTGCCATAACCTTCACCTCTCTCTGCCTGTCTGACATTACTTACCCAATGCGGTTTCAATGTACTTCGGATTGACTGCCTTTTCA